>R03__coassemble_182_pt1 | contig 39487 bp, 40 predicted proteins | sample R03__metabat2_low_PE_061 | metagenome-assembled genome bin R03 | reverse complement strand
GAGCAACTGACTTGTAATCAGTAGGTTGAGGGTTCAAGTCCTTTAGCCGGCACCATTATTGGGGAGGTAGCGAAGTGGCTAAACGCGGCTGACTGTAACTCAGTTCCTTTCGGTTCGGTGGTTCGAATCCGCCCCTCCCCACCATTTTACATGTGACCCGTTAGCTCAGTCGGTAGAGCATCTGACTTTTAATCAGAGGGTCAGGCGTTCAAGTCGCCTACGGGTCACCATTCTTTTTTAAAAAATACTTTACAAATTATAAAGTATTTGATAATATCATATATGCAAACGATGCAGGTGTAGTTCAATGGTAGAACTTCAGCCTTCCAAGCTGACTACGTGGGTTCGATTCCCATCACCTGCTCCATTTTTTTTATTTTGAGGTCTATTTGATAGATCTTTTTTTGTGCAATAAAAAATACAAAAATCATAGTAATATATGTATATTTTTCTTGACACTAACTATTAATTTTGATTAAATATCACAAGAATAAAAAGGGGGATATCAAAATGAGTGAAGAAAAAGCTTTAGTCATTGGGATTGATGAAAAGCCTGAACCAGCCAAATGGGCCTTATTATCAATTCAACACGTATTTGCGATGTTCGGTGCAACTGTAACAGTTCCACTTTTAACTGGATTCCCAGTATCAGTCGCATTATTTGCATCAGGATTAGGTACATTAATTTATATCTTTATCACTGATAGAAAAGTACCTATTTATTTAGGTTCATCATTTGCCTATATTGGAGCAGTAACTTTAGCTGTTGAAGCTGGAGGACATAGTGCTTCTCAATCAGGTTTAATTTTAGTTGGTTTAGTTTATGTATTAGTTGCATTACTTATTAAATTAATTGGTAAGGATTGGATTGATAAATTATTACCACCTATCGTTATTGGACCAATGATCATTATCATCGGTTTAGGATTAGCTTCTTCTGCAATTTCTAACACTGAATTAGTTGTTGGGGGAGATTGGAGAGCTATGGTTGTTGCATTAGTTACTTTCGCAGTCGCAGCAATAATCTCTACACAAGCTAAAGGATTCTTCAAAATTATTCCTTTCATTTGTGCAGTTGTTGTAGGATATGTAGTAGCTTGCTGCTTAGGATTAGTTGATTTCAGCGGTATCGTATCAGCTTCATGGATTGCTTGTCCAGAATTCATGTTCCCATTCAAATTAGGAAACTTCGAAACATATGAATTCACTGTAGGACCTGCAGCATTAGCTATGTTACCAGTAGCTATCGTAACTATTTCTGAACATATCGGTGACCATACAGTTTTAGGAAAAATCTGTGATAAGAACTTCTTAAAAGATCCAGGTTTAGATAAAACTTTAATGGGTGATGGTATTGCGACAGCAATCTCTGGTTTCTTAGGTGGACCTGCTAATACTTCTTATGGAGAAAATACAGGAGTTATCGGCTTAACAAAAATCGGTTCTATCTATGTAACTATGGGTGCTGCTTGTATCGCATTAGTTATTTCATTCTGCGGTAAATTTACTGCATTAATTCAATCAATTCCAGGATGTATCGTTGGTGGTATGGGTATCTTATTATATGGTATCATCGCTTCTAACGGTTTAAGAATCTTAGTTGATGAAAAAGTAGATTTCGGTGATTCTAGAAACTTAGCAATCGCTTCTGCAATGTTAGTTATTGGTTTAGGTGGAGCTGCTTTCCCACTTGGTGGTTCAGCAACTTTATCAGGAACTGCATTAGCTGCAATTGTTGGGGTATTATTAAACTTATTATTACCTGAACATAAAGAAAAATAGTTATTAAAAAGATGATTCATCAATATATGAATCATCTTTTGTTTATTGGCTAATAACACTGATACTTTTATCAGTGTTTTTTCTTTATCTAAAAAGGAAGCAATTTAATTGCTTCCCCTTGATTTATTTAGATAATACCTTTGTCCAACGATCAGATAAGATACTTCTAAAGTCTGCATCCAAATGATGATAATATTCATCATTTTTATCCATTCTAATTGTATACGCTTCATTACCTGCATAATCTTCTTCTAATGCTGTATTTCTAGCATATGTATTTGCAGAATAATAACCAACTTCATTTGTATTTCTTAACGCAATATCATCTCTTGTCATGAATTCAATGAAATGATTTGCAAGTTCATAGTTTGCACAAGTCTTTGGAATAATAAAGCTATCGAACCAATAGTTAACACCTTCACTTGGTAAATAGAATCCTAAGTCTTCGTTTTCACTTAAAACATAAGCAGCATCACCAGAATACATAACAGCCATTGCTTTAATGGCAGAAGTCATATTATCGATACATTCATCTCCGACGTAAACTGGATCCATTGTTTCTCTTTGTTTTACTAACCAGTTATAAGCTATATCGTAATCTTTCTCATTTGTACTATTCATAGATAAACCACAAGCTTTTTCAGCAACCATGAATGAATCTCTTTCGTTATCATACATGTAGATATTTCCTTTATATTTAGTATCCATAAGGATGTTCCATCCTTCTTCTTCTAAATCTTTTTCATCTACTTGTGTTTTATCATAGACAATTCCAACATTACCACAGAAATAAGGAACTGAATAAGTATTGTCTGGATCGTATTCTAAATCTAATAAACTATCATCAATATTTGATAAGTTCGTCACAATTGAATAATCAATTTCAAGTAACTGTTCTTCCTCAATTAAACGACTAATTGTATAATCACTAGGTACTAATACATCGTATGAGTTACCACCCATATATTTTGTATACATAGATTCATTAGAATCGAATGTTTCATAAATAACTTCACAGTTAAATTCTTCTTCAAAATCATCCAATACTGTTGTATCGATATATTCACCTGCATTAAATACTTTTAATACTTGTTTAGAATGTGATTTGTTGTAGAAAAGTCCTAGTCCTACCGCAATCACTACGCCTACAATAGATAACTTCTTCCATCCAATTTTACTAATTCTTGTAAGGACATCTGTTTGTGTACCTTCTTTTTTATCAAGAATCTTTACCACAATATATGGAATAAAAGTAATCAATAATACAACAAGTAATATAATAGAAGCTAAAGCATAAATACTTGGATTTGTACGTTTAGCCATGTTGTATACAACGATTGAAATATTTTCAACCCCATTACCAGATACAAAGTATGAAATCACAAAGTCATCAAAAGACATTGTAAATGCAAGTAATGCGCCTGCCATAATCCCACTAGAGATTTGAGGAATAATCACTTGCATTAACGCTTGAAAAGGGGTAGCCCCTAAATCGTATGCAGCATCTGCTAAGTTAGGATCTAACTGTTTTACTTTTTGATAGACATTTGTAAGGACAAATGGTGTACAGAAAGCAATATGTGCAAGTAATAATGTTAAATAGCCTTTATTCAATCTAAACGCTGTAAACAACAACATTAATGCAACCCCTGTAACAATATCAGGATTCATAATAGGTAAGTTGTTTACTTGTAAGATTAATTCTCTAATAATCTTTTTATTTCTAGATAATCCTATCGCAGTAATTGTACCAAGAATGGTTGAAATGATGGTTGCAAGTATCGCAATCGTAACCGATACAAATATTGCATTCATCATTTGTGTATTCGAGAATAATTCTTCATACCATCTAAAACTAAATCCAGCCCATGATGATAATGATTTAGAATTATTAAAACTAAATACAACCATTACTAACATTGGCAAATATAGAAATAGAATAGGCAATGCGATAATAAGAATATTAAGCCAATTTTTTCTTTTTTTCATTTGACTTAACCTCCTTATCTTCATCACTATTACCTGTATATCGATCTAATTGATTGATAAGATATAGTAATACAATAACTAGTACTGCTAAGATTAATGATACAGCACTACCAAAGTGCCAATCACCAACACTAATAAATTGTTTTTCAATAAAGCTTCCTATTAATGCATATTGTCCACCACCTAATAACTTAGGAATAACGAATGAACTAATTGCAGGTAAGAAAACCATTGTAATACCTGTTAAAACACCACCTAAAGATAACTTGAAAGTAATCTTAAAAAATGTTTGTACATGTGTCGCACCTAAATCTTGGCTTGCTTCCACTAGTGAAGGATCCATCTTAGATAAAACACTATGAATAGGAATAATCATAAATGGTAAGAAATCATATACCATTCCCATTACTACTGCAAAATCTGTATAAAGTAAATCAAAGGATGTATAACCAAATACAGATAAGAAACTACTAATAACCCCTTTATTAGATAATAAGTTAATCCAAGCATAAGTTCTCATCAACAAATTTATCCATGTAGGGAAGGTAATTAGTAATATAAGTAAAGTTTGTGTAGATTCTTTACATTTACTAATTGCATAAGCAACTGGATAACCAATAAGTAAACAAATAACAGTTGTAATAAAACCTAATAATAAAGATTTAAGTAATACTTGTATGAATACTGGGTCAAAGAATTTATAAAAATTATTGATTGTAAAATGGAATGTTGTGATATCTGTCCCTTTTTCCACAATCGCATACAACAATATCAACAACATAGGTAATACAGTAAGTATAAATAATACAATACAATATGGACCCACTAATTTTTTAAATCTGCTCATTAGTATGTCCCCATAGGTTCCATGACATGAATATCTTCAGGCCATAAATCCAAGTTCACTTTCGTATTTAATTCAACATAATCTGTAGTATGTACTTTATAATCTCTATATTTCGTTTCAACCATGATTTCATAGTGAACCCCTTTGAAGATAATAGATTTAACTGTTCCTTCTATTTTACCTTCACCAACTGGCACAATATCTAAGTCTTCAGGACGAATGACAATATCTACATCTTGTCCTTCTTCAAATCCTTTATCAACACATTCAAAATCAACGTCATCAAAGTGTACTAAATAATCTTTCACAAATTTTCCTTCAATAATATTAGATTCACCAATGAATTGTGCGACAAATCTATTTTCAGGTTCATTATAGATATCAATAGGTGTACCGATTTGTTGGATCATGCCGTCATTCATAACGACAATCGTATCACTCATTGTAAGTGCTTCTTCTTGATCGTGTGTAACATAAATAAATGTAATCCCAACTTCTTTTTGGATATTCTTTAATTCAATTTGCATTGCTTTTCTAAGTTTTAAGTCTAATGCCCCTAAAGGTTCATCTAAAAGTAATACTTTAGGTTCATTGACTAAAGCTCTCGCAATCGCAATACGTTGTTGTTGACCACCAGATAATTGTGTAATATCTCTTTGCCCATAATCTTTTAACCCAACAAGTTCTAACATCTTATTGACTTTATAATCAATGGTAGATGCATCTAGTTTTTTAATCTTTAATCCGTAGGCAATATTGTCATAAACATTCATATGTGGAAATAAAGCATATTTTTGAAATACTGTATTTAATTCTCTTTTGTATGGAGGTAAAGATGTAATATCTTCTCCATTAAATAATACAGTCCCTTCATCAGCTTCTTCAAATCCAGCCATGATTCTAAGTGTTGTGGTTTTACCACAACCACTAGGCCCTAATAACGTTACAAACTCATTTTCCTTAATATTTAAGTTAATCCCTTTTAATACCACTTGACCATTGAATTGTTTGGTTAAGTTAGATAGTTCAATTAATGTTTTCATCTTGATTTCCTCTTATCCTTAAAATAACGGTGGTGTAGCCACCCATACTACTTTAGCTTCTTTCTTACCAACATTTTTTAAATAATGAGTTTGTTGGCAAAGTAAATAAAATGTTTCTCCTTGATTGACAATTAACTCCTTAGTCCCATAATGGAGCTCCACGGTGCCTTCGAGCACATAACCAAATTCTTCACCTTCAGTGGGTTCAATAATCATTGAACATCCATCTTTTTCTATTTCAATTAATATAGGTTCCATATCATTCTTTTGTGCATTAGGGACAATATAAGAAATAGAATAACCTTCTTGTTCATTGATAAAGTAATCTTCTTCTTTAAATACAATTTGTTCTTCATCTTTTTCAGAAAAGAATTCATTTAAATTTGTACCTAATGCTTCTAGAATATCTTCTAAAGTTGTAATAGAAGGGGAAGTTAAGTTTCTTTCTACTTGAGACAAGAAACCCTTTGTAAGTTCACTTCTATTTGCGAGTTCTTCTAATGTTAACTGATTGGTTAAACGAATACGTTTGATCTTAGCGCCTATATTCATACTATTTTCTCCTTGTTTAGTTTTATAAAACTTTTTGTTTTATTAGAAACAAGAAGTATTATACTTTATAAATTGTTTATATACAATATATATTCTATATATTTTAGAATTATTAGCACTTATTAGTTGACAGTGCTATTTTATAGGTGTACTATACTTTTAGCACAAAGAATATTAGAGTGCTAATGGAGGTATATTATGGCTAAGAAAAAGTTTAAAACTGAGTCTAAGAAGTTATTAGACTTAATGATTAATTCAATCTATACACATAAAGAAATCTTTTTAAGAGAATTAATATCAAATGCATCAGATGCATCAGATAAGCTTTACTATAAAGCATTAACAGAAAACATCTCTGGTATTTCTAGAGAAGACTTATCTATTCAAATTGTGATTAATAAAGATCATAGGATGTTATCGATTATTGATAATGGGATAGGGATGAGTGAAGAAGAACTAGATAAACGTTTAGGGACAATCGCAAACTCTGGCTCATTAGAATTTAAAGCTGCATTAGATCAAAGTCAAAGTGATGTAGATATTATTGGGCAATTTGGTGTAGGATTCTATAGTGCATTTATGATTGCAGATAAAGTAGAAGTAATCTCTAAAAAGTATGGTGAAGACCAAGCACATATCTGGGTAAGTGATACAAGTGATGGTTATACAATTAGTGAAGTAGACTATCCAACTCATGGTACTAGAATTAATATGTTCTTAAAAGAAAACACTGATGATGAAAACTATGATTTATATTTAGATGAATATGAAATTCAAAGATTAGTTAAGAAATATTCAGACTATGTTCATTATCCAATTAAAATGGATATGACAACTTCTAAAAAGAAAGAAGATAGTGATGAATATGAAGAAGTTATTGAAAATAAGACACTTAATTCAATGGTCCCATTATGGAAAAGAAATAAGAAAGAAATCACAAAAGACGAATACAATGAATTCTATAAAGATAAATTCAATGATTTCAGTGATCCATTAAAAGTCATCCATAATTCAGTAGAAGGTACTGTATCATTTGATTCATTATTATTTATTCCTAGTCAAACACCAATGAATTATTATTCAAATGACTATGAAAAAGGATTACAACTTTATTCTAGAGGTGTCTTCATCATGGATAAAGCAAGTGATCTCGTACCAGAACACTTTAGATTTGTGAAAGGGTTAGTAGATTCACAAGATTTATCTTTGAATATTTCTAGAGAACTCCTACAACATGATAAACAATTAAAATTCATCGCAGATAGAATTGAAAAGAAAATCCAATCAGAACTTGAAAAGATGATGAAAAATGAAAGAGAAGATTATGAAAAATTCTTTGAAGCATTTGGATTACAATTAAAGTTCGGTATTTATAATTCTTATGGTATGTTAAAAGATAAATTACAAGATTTATTACTATTTAAATCCGCTAAAGAAGATAAGATGATTTCTTTAAAAGAATACGCTGATGCAATGAAAGAAGATCAAAAAGAAATCTATTTTGCATGTGGTGAATCTGTAGAAAAGATTAAACAATTACCAGCAGTAGAAAGAGTATTAGATAAAGAATATGATATCTTATATTTAACAGATGGTGTCGATGAATTCGTTATGCAAATGTTAAGAGAATATAACGAAAAACCATTTAAGAATATTAACCAAGGTGATTTAGATTTAGGCACAGAAGAAGAAAAGAAAGAACTTGAAAAAACAAGTGAAGAAGCAAAAGATTTACTTACATTATTAAAAGATGCACTAGAAGATAAAGTATCTGAAGTAAAAGTATCTTCAAGACTTAAATCTCATCCAGTATGTATTACTTCTACTGAAGGATTGTCATTAGAGATGGAACAAGTCTTATCTCAAATGCCTGATTCTCCAGGTATGAAAGCAAACAAAGTATTAGAAATCAATCCAAATCATGAAATCTTTGAAGCATTAAAGAAAATTTATGATGTTAATCAAGATAAAGTAAAAGAATATGCAAGTGTTCTTTATGATCAAGCATTACTCATTGAAGGTATGTCTATTGAAGATCCAGTGGATTTCTCTAATAAGATTTGTAGTTTAATTGTAGAAGCAAATAAATAAAAATAAGGGCGGCAATATAATTGCCGCCTTTGTTTTAATTATAAAATTCTAATATTTCGTTTATTTGATTGTCACTAATATCTTTCATCACATTTATAATAATGATTTTATTTTCATCATGAATCATCACTATATTCTTTTCACCATTATAAATACCGATATCATAAGTTTCATACGATTTTATTTCATCACATCCAATTAAACTAGGACTACTTATGATTTCATCATAATAATTAGAACTATTTTCAAAATCATATTCTTTTACATTTAATACATAATCATCGTTATCATATTCTTTATAGTTATAATAACTCGTAGAAAGTAATCCATGATTTACTGTATATGTATAAGAAGAATCGCTATTTAGTGTATAGACATCATGATCACTCGTACTTATATTTTTCGTATTTGTGAAGTCTTCAACTAAACACCCTATCACAAATATAACACAAATACTAATAAGCACATGATGGACAATATGATTGATCTTATCTTTTAAAGAAATCTTTTCATTCTTATTTCTATCAAATCTAAAAGTCTTTAAAAACACATCATAGAAATAATAAACAAAACTAAATAAAAATCCTACAATCCCTATAGGCATTAAACAACTTCCATAACTTGTCATAGAAGTAAAAGATAATCCATCCGATAACACAAAACTAAATACAAGTAGTGCAATTAAACATAATACAAAATAGAATAAATATTTATAACTTCCTTTCTTTAAGTTTGTATTATGTTTATTTAAGTATTTCGTTGGTGGTTGATGACTACCATTAAATATATATAGGCCATTTTTATTGGTATATAAGACATTATAAGATGCATCTATATAAGGATCTAGGAACGCTTGTTGATCACGCATTTTTTGTTCGTAGTCTCTACTACTAGATTTAAATACATCAACGACAAGTCTTTCATCACTTTCTTCTTTGTGAAAGAAAGTAATGAATCCCATGGATTTAGGATAATAACCAGATTGTGTAAGTGTATCTAGTTTATCTTGAAGTAATTGATATTCATATGGTTGATAATTCATTAATAATATTTTCATGTCCCCATTATAACAAATACTTACTTAAATGATAATTTTTTCTTTAAAACAATAAAAAATACATGTTATAATGAGAGTGTTTACAAAGATTTAACATTATATTAACTAAATCTTAAGAAAAAAGGAGAAAACTAAAAATGCCTGAATCGTTAGTTATTGTCTTTTCACTAGCTGGTGGACTTGGTATGTTCCTATATGGGATGCATATGATGTCTGAAGGTTTAACAAGTGTTGCTGGAGATAAGATGCGTAATGTCCTAGCGTCTCTTACAAAGAACGTAGTTGAAGGAACACTTGTAGGTGCATTATTTACTGCTATTATTCAATCCTCAAATGCAACAACTGTGCTTGTTGTTGGATTTGTTAATGCTGAGTTAATGAACCTATATCAAGCAGCTGGTATTATCATGGGTGCCAATATCGGTACAACTATGACAGGGTTACTTATGACCATTAAGTTATCAACGATTGCACCACTTATTGTATTTATTGGTGTTGTTATGTTCCAATTCTGTAAAAAACAATCCGTTAAAAATGTAGGATTAGTTGTATTAGGATTTGGTATCTTGTTTGTAGGATTATCTACAATGTCTTCATCAATGGAAGCTTTAAAAGATACACCAATTGTAGTAGATACTTTAACATCACTTACTAATCCAATACTAGCCGTATTAATTGGATGCTTAGTGACTGCAATATTACAATCTGCCAGTGCCATGGTAGGAATCTTAATCGTACTTGCTTCAACTGGACTTATCTCAGTAGATATGTGTTTCTATTTAACACTTGGATGTAATATTGGATGTACATTTAGTGCAATACTTGCTTCACTAACAGGTAGTAGAAATGCAAAACGTGCTGCAGCATTCCACTTGAGCATTAATATCATTGGAACAATTGTGATGGGAGTATTACTTGCATTATTTATGCCTGCAATGCTTTCATTTATTGGATCATTATCATCATTACCTGGTACTCAAGTTGCTTATGCAAATACAATATTTAAAGTATTCCAAGTATTAATTTGTATGCCATTCTATCGTCTTATTGTGGATTTCACTGGAAAGATTCTTCCAGAAAAAGCAGAGGAGAAAAAAGAAGGATTCAAGATGTACTATATTCCTACAGAGGGTACACCAATCAATACAACTACTGCTTTCCCTCAAGCTGTTAGAGAAGTAGTAAGAATGAGTGATAAAGCTAGAGATATGTTGAATATGTCTGTTAATTCTTTATTAGATGTAGATACATCTACATATGATGATATTCATTATAATGAAGAATATATAGATTATATGAATCGTGGTATTAATGAATTCTTAATTCAATTAAATACATTACCTATTCCAGAACATGATGCGAAATTACTTGGACCTATGTTCCATGTATTAGCAGATATCGAAAGAATAGGGGATCATTCCTTAACAATTGCTAAAAAGATTAAAGTGTGTGAAGAAAAAGGATATCATTTTAATGACAAACATAGACAATCTATTCAAGAGTTATTAACACTTGTTAACTCAGAACTTGAAATGAGTATGGATATGTTTGAAAATAGAAATATCGATCATCTAAAACAAATCTTAGCTATTGAAAAGGTAATTGATGATAAAGAATCAGATCTTCAAAAACAATATCTTTCAGATATGAAACGAAGAGTTACAGGGCCTAGAGAAGGAATGGTTTACTCAGATGTTATCGCATCACTTGAAAGAATTGGTGATCACTGTACAAACATCGCATTCTCTATTTTAAATAGTGATTCTAGTGAAGTAGAAAAGCTTGTTGAAGAAGGCGTAGATTTAAACGAATTTTTAGTATAATACATAATAGTCTCTATATTAAAGTAGAGACTATTTTTTTAAATAATGATATAATGATAATGCGTAGGAGGAAAAATATATGGAATATTCTGAAAAAATATTAAATCGTGATTTCGTTTTAAATAATATTAAAACACTTATAAAAAACGAATATCCTGAAATAGAACATATTTCTTTATTTGGTTCTTATGCAAGAAACACTATGGGGCCATTAAGTGATATTGACCTAATTATAGAAAAGCCTGCTAATATTAAACCAATGAAAATGTGGGCATTATCAGGAGATTTGATGCAATTATTAAAAAAACCAATAGATATTATGCGTTTAGATGATGTGGATTATAATTCTGAATTTTATAAAGATATAGAGGAAACAAAAATAGATGTATTTAAATAAATTTGTGGACAATTCAAAACCATTAATCAAATCAATACAATATATTAAGGATATAAATCATTATGTTTCTAATATGTCGTATGAAGATTTTTCAAATGATTCCAAGACTGTAGATGCCTGCATTACAAAATTTACTCAATTGGGTGAAATGGTATCTAGAGTGACAGATGATTTCAAGAAAAATCACGATAATATCTCTTGGAGTGAAATTAAAGGCCTTAGAAACATTGTTGTACATAATTATGATGCTATTAATTATAAATCAATATGGAACACAATTAATGAAGACTTGCCAGAGTTATATGCGATGTATAATCAGATATTAAAAGATGAATTTAATATAACAATTGATGAATAGTCTCTATATTAAAGTAGAGACTATTTTTTTAAATAATGTTAAAATGTTAACGCTATGAGGTAATCTATGGATATAAAAGAAAATGCAATCAATCTTACAATTCAATCATCAGAAATATTACAACTTGTTCAATTAAACAATCAATCTCAACTACTTCAATCATTAACAGAATTAGAAAAGATCATTCATGATATGAAAGAAATGATTGAAGTAAAAGAAGAAAAAGAAGTGATACTTCCAAAAAGATCAATACAAGATCCTTCTAACATAAAAGGTGTGATATATAGACAAACTACAACAGGTAATGTAGATATAATCATTCCTGAAATATTAGATGATCATCGATTGTTATATGGATTATATAAAGATCATGATAAACAAGTTGATTTAGTATATGGTGATGAAATCACCATTCTAATTCAATCATCGAATAGTTATTCTATTAACATAGATAAGGATAATACAAAAGTATTCAATGAATGTATTTCATTAGAAATGTTTATTGATCAATTTGATGACTATTATTGTGATGAAAAAATAATACAATATCTTAATAATAAAGCAATTCAATATACGAGAGGGGAATATGAAATCTAAAGCTTATTTAATGATGATTACTTCTATGTTGATTTTTGGTACGATTGGAATATTTAGAGTATATATCCCTATATCTTCTAGTCAACTTGCATTTTGTAGAGGAATAATCGGCGCAATCACATTAATAGTTATATGTGTATTAAAAGGAAAACAAATATTTAATACGCAATTAAAATCACTTTATAAGTTTATTATTATTGGTATTTTAATTGGTATTAACTGGGTATGTTTGTTTGAAGCATATAATCAAGTAAGTGTCAGTATCGCGACACTTTGTTACTACATGGCACCTACAATTATGATTTTACTCTCACCGATTGTATTAAAAGAATCGTTAGGGATAAAAAAGATCATATGTGCGATTGCTTCGGTAATCGGAATGGTATTTGTATCAGGTGTACTAGATGCTTCAACTTCTGTCAATATACTAGGAATTGGCTTAGGACTGCTTGCAGCACTCTTTTATGCCATCGTCATTTTAATGAATAAGAAGACGGAAGCAGAAGATGTTTATCTAATGACGATTGTAGAGCTCTTGTCCGCAAGTATCATCGTATTACCTTATATATTAATAAGTGAAAAGATTGTACTTTCATCGTTTACACCGATATGTATCATCATGATACTTATTGTCGGTATAGTACACACTGGGATTAGTTATGTGATGTATTTTTCAAGCATTCAAGTATTACAAGGGCAATCTGTCGCAATACTCTCTTATATTGATCCTGTATTTGCGTTAATATTATCTTTCTTGATTCTTCATGAAAGCTTTACTGTGTTATCACTTATTGGTGCTATTTTAATTATTACTTCAGCATGTATTAGTGAATTAAGCTAACCATTATTTATAAAATAATGGTTATTTTTTATGTAAGGTTGGAAAAATGAAAAACAAGCATAGATAAGCTATGCTTGTTCATCATCTAATACACTTGGATCAATATTACCTTCATTAATATTTTTATCTAACCATAATCTTAAATTAGAAACGTCTTTAGATATTTTATCTAATTCTCTTTTTATAAGTTTAAAATCTTTATGTTCATCGATTGTGATTTTGCCATCTTCTACAATTTCAATAAATCTTTCTTTTTCTTTGTTTAATCGGTTTAATGCTGCAATAACACCAATTGTAATATCTGATAAATCTTTTGTTTCTACTGGTGTGACATACTTTTCTCCTATCGCACACTCATGTGTGCAATAGTAGTTACAAAGTTCAGGCTTTTTATAACATTCGCTCATCTTTAATACTTCTTCTGGATGAGGGATGCTTTTTTCGCTTTCAATCTTTTCAATACGATCACTGGTGATGTATTCTAGTAAATCACTTGCTTGTTCACGCGTTAAGTTTAATTCTTCTCTCGCTAATTGATAAACATTCTTATTTTCTTTGATGCTTCTTTTTCCCATTTATTCTTCCTCTAATAGTTCTTCTAACTTATTAACATATTCTTCAAATACATCTAATGCTTGATCAATTGGATCTTGTTTACTCATATCAACATCACAGATCTTAAGTAAGTTAATAGGGGTATCACTACATCCTGAAGATAAGAATTGTTTGTATTTCTCTACAATCCCTTCTTCACCATTTAATATTTTTGTACTAATTGATATAGCTGCCGCAAAGCTTGTTGCATATTGATAAACATAGAATGGTGTATAGAAATGAGGAATTCTAGACCATTCATATTGAATCTCTTCGTCTAATACCATACCATCTCCAAAATACAACTTATTTAAATCATAGTAGATTTGATTGAAGTCATTTCCTGTCAACATTTCTCCATTTGATACTTTTAGATGCACTGCTTTTTCAAATTCACCAAACATTGTTTGACGATACATTGTGCCTTTGAATTGGTCTAAGAAGTAATTAATTAAGTATTTCTTTTCTTCTTTATCCTCTGTATGATTCATTAAATAATGAATAAGTAGTGCTTCATTACATGTAGATGCCACTTCAGCCACAAATATTCTATATTCACTATTAAATACATTTTGATGTGTATTTGAATAGTATGTATGCATAGAATGACCCATTTCGTGAATTAAAGTAAAGACATCATTTAATGTATCTGTATAATTTAACAACATATATGGATGTGTGCCATAACATCCCCAAGAATAAGCGCCACTTCTTTTACCTTCATTTTCATAGACATCTATCCATCGATTATTAAATCCTTCTTTTACGATTTCTAGATAATCTTCTCCTAAAGGGGCTAATGCTTTTAAACATAATGCTTTTCCTTCATCAATAGAATATTTTTTACTAGGCATATTAGATAAAGAAGCATAGACATCATACATATGAAGTTCATCTAATCCTAATGCTTTCTTTCTTAAATCTACATATTTATACATCGCATCCATATGATCATGAATACTATGAATTAATTGATCATAAACGTTTAAATCAATTTCATTAGATTCTAATTCTGCTTCTAATGTATTTTTATAATGTCTTTCCTTTGAAAAGAAATCACTACATTTTAACATCCCATAATAGTTACTAGATAACGTATTATTAAATTGCTTATAGACACGATACATTTCTTTGAATGCATGTTTTCTAAGTTTTCGATCATCACTTTCCATATATTTAATATAGGTACCATGTGTTAAAGGATGAATGACATTATCTTTATCTTTTACATCATTAAATCGAATATCTGCATTATTAAACATAGAGTAAACATTATCACTTGTTGAAGTGATATCTGATACTTTTGCGAGCAATGCTTCCATTTCTTTAGATAAGATATGGGCTTTACTCTTTAGTATCATATCTAAACTACGATCATATTCTTTAAAATCATCTTGTTTTCTGATTTCTTCTAATCTTTTTTCATCGATTGATAATATTTCAGGGTCAATGTAACTACATGTCATATTCACTTTCATCGCAAGTAAATCACATTCCCCACATAACTTTTGACTTTCGGCATTCCCTGTATCTTGATGATTTAATTGATTGGCATATACATAAACTCTAGAAAATAACTTAGAGAGTACTTCATAATCTTGAAACATATGATATAGTTGATGCCCTTGATCAAGTTTTCCTTGATAGCCTTCTAACTTTTCTAATAGTTGGTTTATTTCTTCTACTTCTTTTTTATAATCTTCTAACGATTCAAAGATATCTTCTAGTCGCCATGTGTTTTCTATTTTTTGATCAGATCTTTTCATATTCTTTCTCCTAACGAGTATCATTATACAATAAAAATGAATAGAGATACAATTAAGTGATTTGACTAGTAATTAAAATAATTTATTGTATAATAGATACTCGTAAAGAGAGGTAAAAATAAATGGCTAAAATAAAAAATGATGCAATCACTTCTCGTGATGAAGATTTCGCTAAATGGTATACAGATGTATGTACAAAAGCAGAATTAATGGATTATTCTTCGGTTAAAGGTTTCATTATTTATAGACCTGAAGGATATGCATTATGGGAAATGATTCAATCTTATATGGATAAAAGATTTAAAGAAACAGGACATCAAAATGTTTACATGCCAATGTTGATTCCTACTGGTCTTCTTCAAAAAGAAGCAGATCACGTAGAAGGATTTGCGCCTGAATGTGCGGTAGTCACTAAAGGTGGATTAAACGAATTAGAAGAACCATGTGTTATTCGTCCAACATCAGAAACATTATTCTGTGAACATTATGCTAAAATAGTAAACTCATATAGAGATTTACCTAAGCTATATAATCAATGGTGTAGTGTTGTAAGATGGGAAAAAACAACAAGACCATTTTTAAGAGGTAGCGAATTCTTATGGCAAGAAGGTCATACGATTCACGCAAGTGAAGAAGAAGCAAGAGCAGAAACACTTAGAATGTTAGAAATCTATAAAGAAACAGTGAATGATTTACTTGCGATTCCTGTTGTTACTGGAAGAAAAACAGAAAGAGAAAAATTTGCAGGTGCTGAAGAAACTTATACTATTGAAGCATTAATGCATGATGGTAAAGCATTACAATCAGGAACATCACATTACTTTGGTCAAGGCTTCGCAAAAGCCTTTGACATGAAGTTCTTAGATAAAGATAATACACAAAAATATGTCTATCAAACTTCATGGGGTGTCTCTACTCGATTAATCGGTGCGATCATTATGGTGCATGGTGATGATAATGGACTTGTATTACCACCAAGAGTAGCACCTACTCAAGTAGTAATTGTGCCAATACAATCACAAAAACCTGGTGTCTTAGATAAAGCAAGAGAAATCGAAGCACAATTAAAAGAAGCAGGTATTAGAGTAAAAGTAGATGACTCAGATAAATCTCCAGGATGGAAATTCTCTGAAGCAGAAATGAGGGGAATCCCACTAAGAATTGAAGTAGGACCTAGAGATATTGAAAACAAACAATGTACAATCGCAAGACGTGTGGATTCTGAAAAATCAACAGTTGCCTTAGATGAAAATCTAGCCTCAACTATTTCTACAACATTAGATGAAATCCATACACTTATGTACAATAAAGCTAAAGCACACTTAGATGCTAATACGACTTTAGTTTCATCTTATGATGAATTTAAAGATGTGATCGAACACAAAGGTGGTTATGTCAAAATGGCATGGTGTGGTGATGATGCATGTGAAGTGAAAGTAAAAGAAGATACAACAGCTACAACACGTTGTATTGATACATCAATGCATGCAACAGGTACTTGCCCTGTATGTGGCAAAGAAGCAAAACATATTGTATATTTTGCAAAAGCTTATTAATCAATCAAAACTGAAGCAAATCATTGCTTCAGTTTTTCTTTTGCACATATATATATTTTAGAGTAGAATAGTGTCATGGAAAATAAACAAAAACGTATCGCGATTATTAATGATATTACAGGCTTTGGTAGATGTAGTGTTGCAGTGATGGCACCCATACTTAATGTGATGAAAATACAAAGTGTCGTCATTCCTACAGCTATATTATCTACCCACACCCAATTTCCAGTTTATCATTTTGATGACTATACAAAGCATATGAATGATTATATTCAAACATATAAGGATTTGAATCTTACCTTTGATGCAATTGAAACTGGATTTATCGGTAGTGTTGAACAAATTGATATCATTATTAACTTTATAAAACATTTCAAAAAAGAACATACTTTTGTGCTTGTGGATCCTGTTATGGGTGACTATTGTAATTTGTATAAAACCTATACATTAGAAATGACAAAAAGGATGAAAGAGTTAGTACAATATGCAGATATCTTAACCCCTAATCTAACAGAACTATGTGTACTCACAGACACGCCTTATAATCCTTCTTATTCTATTAAGGAAATAGAAAAAATGTGTCATAAATTATCTTTACAAGGGGTTAAACATATCATTGTGACAGGTATTTCATATAGTGATACCCAAATCCTTAACTACATCTATAACACAAATGATGAAAACAAATGTATTATTGTAGATAGACTAGGTGAGGATAGAAGTGGTACTGGTGATGTAATTGCGTCCATTGTAGCGGGAAGTTATTTAAATGGTAAAAGTGTCAATGAGGCAGTCAAAACAGCGGTTGACTTTACAAGTAAATGTTTAAAGAAATGCATTGAATGGCAGTTACCAAACTACTATGGATTATGTATTGAAGAATACTTAAGTGAATTAGGAGAATAATGAATGATCTTATATACAATTGATGGATTAGGTGGTTACATTGATATTAGTGATATCAAAGAGGTTAAAGGGGCACATATCTATGTCAACATGACAAATAAATGTCCATGTAGCTGTACTTTCTGTTTAAGACAAACAAAGAAAATGTTAGAAAATAACACGCTATGGTTAAAAGAAGAACCAACTGTAGAAGAAGTAATACATTTATTAAATCAATATCATTTTGAATTATTTGAAGAAATTATCTTTTGTGGGTTTGGAGAACCCACAGAAAGAATTCATGATATCAAAAAGATTACATCTTATATAAAAGCACAAGCACCTAATGTATTACTAAGAATCAATACAAATGGACTAGGAAATGATTTATATAATGAAGATATCACCCCTTTATTAGATGACTTTGATGTGATTTCTATATCACTCAATGCACCTAATAAAGAAGAATACTATGAACTTACAAGATCTAAATTTGGCATTCGTTCATTTGATGATCTATTAGGATTTGCGAAACTTTGTAAGAAATATGCCAAAGTTGTATTAACAGTTGTAGATATCATAGGTGTTGATAAAATTCAACAATGTCAAACTATATGTGATAATCTAGGTGTTACTTTAAGAGTAAGACCATTTGAGGAGTAGACAATGCACTATCTAACAAGACAAGAAAGACTATATGACTTAGAAAAAATGACCAATACTAGAGATCTAGGCGGGTATGAAACTCGGGAAGGAAGATATACAAAAGCCCATAAGTATATCCGTGCTTCTTCTCCTTATAGAGCCACAAAAAGTGATTTAAAAACTTTAGTGGATGAAGGATTAAAAGTAGTCATAGATTTAAGAAGCACTTTTGAAGTTAAAAAAGAAATCAACCCATTTAAAGATAATAAGGATGTAGATTATTATCATATCAATTTATTGGATATGGAAAATATCCAAGTGGTGCCTGAAACAGTGCATGAATATAAAAATTTGGGTGGATTATATGTATATATGTTAGAAGCTTGTAAAAAAACAATCAAAGAAGTATTTGATATATTTATCAAATATCCTTATGATTGTATTCTTTTCCATTGTAGTGCGGGAAAAGATAGAACAGGCGTCATTTCAGCACTCCTATTAGATCTTGCAGGATGTCATGAATATGACATTGTGAAAGATTATAGTGAATCCTATGAAAACAATAAAGAAATCAATGAATATCTCGCAAGTCAGATGGAAGATAAAGAAACGACTCAGTATTTAGATTCATCTCCAGAATACATGATGATATTCTTAGACTATCTTTATGAAAATTATGGTAGTAGTTATAATTACTTAAGATCTATAGGAATTAGTGAAGAAGATTTAGATGATTTAAAAGAAGACTTTCTTTTATAAGATACATATACATCTGCCAGAAAGGAATTATATTCATGAATTCATATAAGCAAGCAGATGTATTAATTACACAAGTATTTTATAAGTATCATACTTATAAAAGAATGTTGAAAGTATTAAATGATGACTTCAATGATTTTCCTTATCAAAGTGGTAATCTTGTACAGGAAAAAGGATCTAGTGTCCCATATAGCATTCCTACAAGAGTAACACTAGAAGATGAATATGGTGGTTATATTCGACTTGTTGAATATATCATTGCATCACTAGATGAAGAAAGCAAAAGTGTATTAATGAATACATATGTATTAAGGAAAAGAAAATGGTGGAATGATGCATATATGTCAGATGCGACGTATTATCGAAAAAGGAAAAAAGCCATTATTTCATTTTGTGAACTTTATAACGCATTAAAAAAAGACTAAGCAAATATTTGCTTAGTCTATTTAAATACCAAATAACATCCTAAATAATCCAAAACTAATAGCCATCATAATACATCCGGCTAATATAACACCACCCATTACTGCAAGAACTGTAGATTTAAAATCCATATCAAGGATACTTGCCGCAAGTGTTCCTGTCCAAGCACCAGTACCAGGGAGTGGAATACCTACAAATAGTAGTAATGCCACAAATGTACCTCTACCTGCTTTTTCAGTTAATTTTTTACCACCTTTTTCACCTTTTTCTAAACAGAAAGTAAAGAACTTACCAATGACAGGTTTATCTTTACCCCAAATTAATACTTTTCTCGCAAATAAGTAAATAAATGGTACAGGGATCATATTTGCGATAATACATATTACATAAGATGGCACAATAGGTAATCCTAAACCTTGAGACACAGGAATCGCACCACGTAACTCAATTAAAGGGACCATTGATATTAAAGCTATATATAAATATTTCTTCATAGTATTCTCCTAACTTATTTGTATTATACATAATATAATTTTAAGTGCAAGTTGTATCAATTTATAAAGATATGATATAATACAAATAAGTTAAACAAGGAGAATAGACAATGGAATACTTAGATAAAATAAAAGAACGCTTTAGTGGAAAAGATATAACAGAAGAAACTGTATTTAAAGATCTTGGATTAGATTCACTAGATTTAGTGGATATGGTATTTGAATTAGAAGAAGAATTAGGGATTACTTTTGAAGATGAAGAATTAATTCAAATTAAAACGGTTAAAGATTTACTTACATTAATCGATGCTAAAAAATAACACCTTGTAGGTGTTATTTTTTTAATTGACAAACACCTTAATAAATGGTTAAATATACCATGCAACACAGCGCATAGTACATATGTTTAAGCGTTTATAACTTTCGGATGTGAAGTAGCCTGCTGTGAGGTGAACCACTTAGTATAAACACAAATATAGTCGTAACTATGAGATGTTGCCATTGCCAATTAAATTATATTTATAGGAGGAAAACAAATGGCACGTTATACAGGACCACAATGGAAGAAATCAAGACGTTTAGGTTTCTCTACATTAGAAAGTGGTAAAGAATTATCAAAAAGACCTTATGCTCCAGGACAACATGGGCAAAAGAGAAAGAAACAAACTGAATATGGATTACAATTAGCTGAAAAACAAAAAGTAAGACATATGTATGGTGTTAACGAAAAACAATTCCACAACACATTCAAAAGAGCTTCTAAAATGGAAGGAATCGCTGGTCACAACTTCTTCTTCTTATTAGAATCAAGATTAGACAATGTTGTTTATAGAATGGGTTGGGCTATGACAAGACGTCAAGCTAGACAATTAGTTAACCATGGACATATCACTTTAAATGGTGTTAAAACTGATATCCCATCAGCTCAAGTTAAACCTGGTGATGTTGTAGCAGTTGCTGAAGGTAGCAAAAACTTACAAGTAATTAAAGAAGCTGTAGAAGCTAATAAAAACTTAGTTGCATTCGTAGAAGTTGATCAAACTAAATTAGAAGGTAAATATGTAAGATTACCTGAAAGATCTGAATTAAACCAAGAAATTAACGAAGCACTAATCGTAGAATACTACAACAGACTTGGGTAATTATCTTAAGTTTATTAGAGAAATCTTTAAAAGATTTCTCTTTTTCTTTATACTAAATAAGGAGGGTCACATATGAATCAATATATATTAAAACATGTCAATATCTTAGATGGGACTTATCAAATGAAAGTCAAAGAAGATTATGATCTCTTTATAGTGGATGACAAAATACAAGAAATAGGGAAAGACCTAAATAAAGATGTGAAAACTTATGACATGCATCATGCTTATTTGTTGCCAGGACTTATTAATATGCATGTGCATTTACCAGGAAGTGGTAAAGTAGGTGGTAAAAAAGTTGCTGATTTAGGAAAGTTAATTTCATTTATTAAATCAAATAAACTCACTCAAGAAATAGGTATTAAAATTACTGCAAGTGGTGCTAAAACAGCATTATATGCTGGTACGACAACTGTAAGAGCAGTTGGTGGTGTTGGTGATTTAGATAGTAGAGTCGCTAAAAGAATAGAAAAAGGGAAATTAGTTGGTGCAAGAGTCATCTCGGCTAATGAGGCTATCTGTACTCCTGGTGGTCATATGGCGGGTACTGTCTCTAAAGAAGTAGAAACCATCGAAGAGGCTGTAAAACTTGTAGAGGATACAAAAAAATCTGGCGCTGATTTTATAAAACTTATGATTACTGGAGGGGTACTGGATTGTAAAGTCAAAGGTCATCCAGGAGAACTTAAAATGAGTGAAGACATGGTCCAAGCATGTTGTGATAAAGCGCATGAGATAGGATTAAAAGTGGCTGCACATGTAGAAGGACCAGAAGGGATAGAAATAGCTTCAAGATGTGGTGTGGATACAATTGAACATGGGGCCATCGCAAGTCGAGAAGCATTAAATCATATGTTAGAAAATAAATCATCACTTATTTGTACATTATCTCCAGCCGTGCCTTTATCTTTATTTACACCAGATATCACAGGATATGATGATAACTGTCAATATAACTCTTCTGTATTATTTGAAGGAATGAAAAAGGTTGTTAAGGATTGCTTAGATCATCATATACCTGTAGGACTTGGAACAGATACGGGTTGCCCATTTGTGACACATTATGATATGTGGCGTGAACTTTATTATTTCACACAATATATTGATGGGGTAGATAATAACTTTGCGATTCATACCGCAACATGTATCAATAGTCAAATATTAGGATTAGATAAGGAAATAGGAACAGTAGAAGTGGGTAAGAAAGCTGACTTATTGATTGTTAAGGACAATCCATTAGATGATTTATCATCGTTAAGAGAACCGATGTTAGTAATAAAGGATGGTAAACAATACACAAACAAAAATAAGAAATATGAAAATATAGAAGTCTTATTAGACAAATTAATGTAATAAGAGAATCTCCTAAATTAGGAGATTCTCTTATTTTTAAATAACATATAAATACCAATTAAATTAGAAATAATCGTTAAAATATCAAATATAAAGCCTGTATAATTTAATATACAAAAATCATAAATACTAAATAATACTTGTGCGATGATAATAGCGCATTTTAATATTCTTTCATCTTTTTGATCTAATACGAGTGTAAAGATTATCCCACATATTATCGGGATTAATCCTAAGCTGCCATTCGTATTAAATGGTAAAGAAACACCAATAATAAGTATAATAAATAATGCTTTTATTTTAGTAGTGAAGATGACTTTACTAGCAGTAATATTTCTTATTACAGAAACAATATCCGCAATAAAGCCTGTGACACCACCTAACATTAGGTTTGCGATTCCCATGAAGGTTAGTTGCATTGATTGAGCAATTAATATGTTTCTTTTTGTTTGGATAAAGCCAACAGAAACCATAATAATAGAACCAATCAATGAAACAATATTTGCGATTAATATAATATTCATACTTTTTTCACCTGAGAATATATCATAAAGATATTTTAAATATTGTCAAATAATATATTATCTCGGAAAAAATGTAATTTATATAGTACTAAACTCGGAAAAAATGTAAATTATATAATTTTAGTCGTAGAAAAAATGTAATATTTTTGTTGAGTATGTCGGAAAAAATGTAAAAAATACATTTAAGGAGATAATTTATGGAAAGATTCGCGATTAAAAAACTGAAGGAATGGAAAGTAAAGCCTAACCGTAAACCTATGATTATAATGGGTGCTAGACAAGTTGGTAAAACATGGTTAATGAAGGAATTTGGTAGACAAGAATATAAAAAAATTGCTTATATTTCATTCTATAATAATAGTCAAATGAAAAATGTATTTGAAAGTGATTTTAATATAACTCGAATTTTAATGGCATGCAATATTGAAACAGGAGTTGAGATTACACCTGAAGATACTTTAATTATTTTTGATGAAATACAAAATGCTACAAGAGTTTTAGAATCATTAAAATACTTTTATGAAGAAGCGCCTGAATATCATGTTATAGCTGCTGGCTCTTTACTTGGTGATGCATTACATGAAGGTGTGTCTTATCCAGTTGGGAAGGTCGATTTATTAGATCTATATCCTTTGAATTTTAGAGAATTCTTAAATGCAATGGGTGAAACAGGCCTTGCTAGCTTATTGGCACAAAAAGATTATTCTTTGATTAATAGTTTTTCTGAAAAATATACAATGTGGTTAAAAAATTATTACTACGTTGGAGGTATGCCTGAAGTTGTAGAACATTTTAGATTGTCCAAAGATTATGAAGGCGTTCGAGAAATCCAAAATAATATTATACGTCAATATAAAGGTGATTTTGGTAAACATGTTAAGCCTAATGTGTTACCAAGAATTAATATGGTATGGGAGTCTATTCCAATACAGTTGTCTAAGGAAAATAAAAAATTTTTCTTTGGACAAATAAAAAAAGGTGCAAGAAGTAGTGAATTTGAAGTCGCCATCCAATGGCTACAAGATTCTGGCTTGATTCATAAGGTGAATAAAGTAAACGAACCTCATGTTCCATTGGCAGCTTATAAAGATTTTAATGCATATAAATTATTTTTAGTTGATGTGGGTTTGTTAGGAGCTTTAAGCGTAATGGATGCTAAATCTATTTTAGAAGATAATGAGATATTTGTTGAATTTAAAGGGGCTATAACAGAACAATATGTTCTTCAACAATTAATTTCTGATACAAATTATACACCATTTTATTTTGGAACAGAAAAATCTACTTTCGAACAAGATTTTATAATTCAAAAAGATAACAGGATCATTCCAATTGAAGTAAAGCCTGAATGCAATGTACATTCAAAGAGTTTAAAATTTTTTTACGATAAATATCACCCTGAAACAACAGTTAGATTTTCTTTGCTAGGATATCGCGATCAAGGTTGGCTCATAAATATACCACTTTATGCAGTATGCACTTTATAATTTGATAAATATCATAAAAGATTTCTCAATAATTTTTTATAAAAAATAAGTAGTCCTACTAGGACTACTTACATAACTTAATACCTTCTTCCAACATTTCCATAACACATAATGTTTCTTCGTCTTTAACGAGTTTTTCTTTTCCGTTAACGATTGTTTCATATAATGCATCAAAATATCTACTATAATCACCATCTACCGTTTTTACTTTTTCACTTACAATTTCACTACCGTTATCATAAGTTAAAGTACCATAATGTTTTTCTTCATCAATCCCAAAATCTTTATGATCACTAGTAGGCATATAGAACGCTTTTAAATGTTCTTCTTGTCTATCTTTAGTGACTTTTGTGAAAGATCCTTTTAATCCATATGCTACAAATGAAGGTCTTTCTACTACTCTAAAGTAAGAAGATTTCACAGATACTTTTCCAAAATCATAGAATAAATCTAAATCAAAGTAATCATTCATTCTTCCTTCACCTAATAATTGTCTTACATCATATACAACATGATTAGGTTTACCAAAGTATGAAACAACTTGATCTAATGTATGACAAGCATGTCCATATAAATAAGACATATAAGGTTTAAATTCTTTTACAGATTCAGGTACTTCAGGCCTATAGTAGTCATAATGCATTTCTACTTCTGATAACTTTCCTAACTTACCTGATTCAATCACGGCTTTGGTTGTTAAGAAATCTGAATCAAATCTTCTATTTTGGTAACATTGAATGACTAATCCTTTTTCTTTAGCTAATGCATAGAGTTCTTTTGCCTCGGCCACTGTGTTAGTAAATGGCTTTTCTACTAAACAGTGTTTTCCAGCATTTAATACCTTCTTTGCATACTCATAATGTAAATGATGAGGAAGTGAAAGAATGACTAAATCAATTTCATCATCTAATAAGATATCATCTTCATTATCTGTGTAGTTTACACCAGGAATCTTTTCCCAAGCTGGATTATCCTTGTGTCTAGCACACATGGCTTTTATTTTAAATTTATCTGGTCTTCTTAGAATAAATGGTGCTTGATATCTATGTGCACTTTTTCCATTTCCAAAGAAACCAACTGTTAATATTTTACTCATGTCTATTCTCCTTTAAATTTAATACCTGCATCATTTCTAGCATTAGTTAATACTTCCATCACTTCTAATGAATGTTGATCGTATTGATCGAATAATACTGGATTTTTCATTGCTTCTACAAATGCAACCATCTCATAATATAATCTAGGTTTTCCTTCATTTAAATTATATTCTTTTTCTTCACCTAAGTTTAGTCCTGCCTTAAATACATCATAGACATTTGCGGGAATATCTGAATGAATATAACCTTGATCTCCTTGTAAGTTAATACATACAGGTGCTTTACAATCTTTAGCACCAATTAGAACTGCTTTAAATGTTGGATATTCTAATACTAAGATACCAGAAGTATCAATCCCTTTTTCAATATTTGGATAGTAATGCACACCAGTAGGTCTTCCAAATAGTCCTACAATAAAGTGTACGTTATAGACATTTAAATCATATAAAGCACCACCTGATTTATTGGGATCAAATACTGGTAGTATTTGACCTTCTTTAAAGGCATCATATCTTCTAGAGTATTGTGAATAGTTCAATTCAACAATCTTTAAATCTCCTAAAGTAGGTAATAGTTCTTTTGTCTTTTTATAAGAAGGTAAATATTGATTCGTGATTGCTTCAAAGATATGTACACCATTTTCTTTTGCGACACGAATTAATTCTTGTGCTTCTTTTAAATTAGATGTGAATGGTTTTTCGCATATGACATTCTTTTTAGCCTCTAATGCTTTCTTAGAAAATTCGTAGTGTAAGAAGTTTGGTAATGCAACATATACCACTTCTACAAATTCATCAGCTAATACATCATCGATATAATGATAAATCTTTTCGATATTGTATTGTGCTTTAAACTCTTGCATTCTCTCTAAATCTTTTTCTACGCCCATAATGGCATAAGGTGTTAGTTCATCTACTAAACTAATAGCTTCTAAAAAATCTGGGACAATCAGTCCTGCTCCTAAAATTGCGACATTCATATTATTTCTTCATCCTTTCTATAGCGTCTAATATTAATTGATGATCTTCTTGATGTGCTAATCCACTTACAATAAACGTTCCTCTAAATTCATTGTTTATAATTAATGGATAGCCACCACCACATACTGCGTATGATTCATTATCAATCATATGTGGATATTTGTCTTGATGAAGCCATACGTGTAATGAAGATTCGTGTGTTTCTTCTACAGTCTTTTGTTTTCTATTTAACCATAAATCTCCTTTTTTACCATCCATCATGTATTGATAGACAATATCATTATCAAAAACAACTCTTATTCTTACAGGATTAAGTTGTTCTTCACTAATGATATCTAATACATGATAGGCAAATTCATAGGCCATCTTATTATTAAATTCATTAAATTGTATATATGACATATCACTTGTCCTCCTAACTTATTTTTAACATAGATATTCATTTATATTCAATCAAATCTCCTATTTAGAAACAAAAGTATTAAACTTTTGAACTTTTTATAAATAATATTTGAACTTTTAGTTCAAATATTATTTAATAAACATATGAAAGTCATTAATCAATTAATAAAAAAAGAAAACTTTACTAATATTGAATCCAACATTAGCGACTATATTATCTTACACAAAGATGAGATTGCGCTTATGTCTATTCAAACACTCGCTAAAAATACCTATTCCTCTAATGCAGCTATTATACGATTAACTAAGAAGTTAGGATGTAGTGGTTATAAAGATTTTAAAATTCAAATCATTAAAGAATTAGAATCTAAAAGAGAAAACAATACGTATGTAGACTATAATTATCCATTCCATTTAGATGAAAGTACGCAAAGTGTTTCTAGTAATATTGCTTTACTTTATAAAAACACCATTGATCATGTTTATAGTAATTTAGATATGAAATCATTAAATAATGCGGCTAAGTTACTATTAGATGCAGATATGATTTATTATTATGGTGTAGGGGATAGTAGACTTGCGGGTATGCGATTTGATAATAAGTTAAATAAGATTGGAAGGAAGTTGATGAATGCTGAAAGTCTTGGAGATTCTGATACTTTTACAACCTGGGCTACTGATAAAGACGTCGCAATTATTATCTCTTATAGAGGAAATAACGAACGCTTTATAAGAGCTGCAAAACTCCTTAAACAAAATAAAGTGCCTATCATCATATTAACCGCAAATAATAAAAGTGAATTAGTAAAATACTCTAACATACAATTATTTATACCGGATAAACTAGATAACGATGAATCTATTGCGACATTCTATTCCTCTATCGCATTTGATTATGTATTAGATGTCTTATATTCATTAATCTATGGATTACGTTATACATTATCTAACAAGAAAAGATCCAAAGTCATATCTAATCAAAAGAGCTAGTAAGCTCTTTTTGTACAACCACACATAATATTTATAAAAAATCATGTGTGGCTGTATATTAACTTTTGTGCTAATTTTATCTTTCATATTAGCATCAAATTCGGAGAATGAAGATTATTGAATACAATGTAACCTTGTAAAGGTTTACATTGTATTTTTTAATGCAACTTACTTTTAAATTTATATATTTAGTAGTAAGATACAACACGAATGAAGGAGGTATAACTATGAGTTATCGATTTCAAATAACACGTGGGAACGCTATATTAAACTTCAGTGAAGAATTCTGTCAAAGTAGATGTCAACTCATTGAATCAGAATCATTCTCTAAAGTATTAGAAAAATATATAAAGGATATTCATAGAAAGGATACAAATATCTATGCATATCTTAATCATATTCAAAAAGATGATGTTGTATTAAAAAATGAATTACGAGATTTATTTAAATTATTACTTGTCTTAAATTATAAAGAAGTTATTACGACTAAAACAGATTATGCAGTATACTTTGAAGACATCGCACTCTTTGAAGATTTAATTGAGGATATTTATTTATTTTGGAGAAAACTTCAAAGATATGCTGTTGTCTTCAATGATAAAAAACAATCGGGTTATCAAAATGTACAATTCGCACAAGCACAAAATAACTTCGAAGAATTAGTACTAGAAGTCTATAGATCTATGTTACATAGTATTGATAAGTATGATAATGTCTTAAGACAAATTACTGCAGGGGTTAATGCAGGACTAACTGTCACAAGTATGAGACCATTTTTACCTTATGAATATAGAGAATTAGATACTGTACCATTTATTGATTCAGTCACAATACACCCTCCTTTTATCGCTTATAGTAAAAGAAATAAAAGAGATGGTGTATTCCCAGAAACAAATATAAATCCTATAGAAGATAAGAAATTTGATAAAGATAGTTGGTTTGCTTATCCAGCGCTTGTAGGTGATCAATTATGTTTTATCTATTTCAATGCAAAGTTTATGGCACAAGGGGTTGCATTATGTAACTTATTTAAACTTGCAAGTGCAGAAGACTATATTAATAGAAAACCTGATTTAATTTACGTATACGGTTATGAAGATGGTAAGAAGAATCAATCATTCTATTATGATGAAACGAATGATATTCATGTAGCACTTTTAAGTGCATGTGATGATTTTGATTACTTTGGTTATATGAAAAAAATGATTCTTACATTACATAATGTAAGAAAGATCCAACATAAAGAGTTACCAATTCATGGTGCTATGGTAGAAATCACATTACATAATGGTGACACTAAAAACATTGTCGTTATGGGAGATAGTGGTGCAGGCAAATCAGAAACGATTGAACAAATAAAAACGTTAGGTAGTGCTTATATCAATAGTATTAAAACTATCTATGATGATATGGGATTATTATCATTATCTGATACTGGTACTATACAAACATCTGGTACTGAAATAGGGGCATTTGTAAGATTAGATGACTTAGATGCAGGATATAGTTTTAAAGAACTTGATAGATCTATCTTTATGAATCCAGATAAAATGAACGCTAGAGTTATCATTCCAATCACTGATTACAAAGATGTCGTAAAGAAACATTCTGTTGACTTATTCTTATATGCCAATAACTATGATGAAGGTGAAGCTTTAGAATTCTTCAATAATAAAGAAGATGCATTAAAGGTATTTAGAGCAGGAAATAGAATGGCTAAAGGAACGACAACTGAAAATGGTCTTGTAGGAAGTTATTTCGCAAATCCATTTGGTCCTGTTCAAAAGAAAGAAGAAATGGATCCTGTATTAGTTAATTACTTTGATCAAATGTTTAATCAAGGTATTAAAGTAGGACAATTACGTACAAAACTAGGTATTAAAGGAAATGAACATAATGGTCCTAAGGATGCTGCAATCGCGGTATTAAAATATATTACTGGTGAAGAAAATTTAAAAGAACCAAGCTATGAAGACTAGTGTAAACTAGTCTTTTAGTTTATAATGTAATAGAGGTAATAATTATGAAAAGTATACTAATTAAAGACACAACAAAATCAGAAAGAATACAAATCATTAAAGAATGGGTTCCAATCGATGAAGCAGATGAATGTGGCATTGATATGTGGAAGATGTATGATCCATATGTACAAGGAGAAAAAGAAATTTCTGAATGTAATGCTGCATTTAATCAAGGATTCTATGAAGTAAAAGACTTACAAGAAGCACCAGGATGTGGCATGGGTGTAAAAAATAATCGATAATACTAAAGCAACCTATTAAGTCAGGTTGTTTTTTTTATGTTATCTTAAAGCCAACATAAAGTAGTAGTTATTGACATAACTACTACTTTTGAATAATTACGTAGGCTTAAATAAAATGAATGCTAAAAAAAGGAGGATTAGAAATTATGTTTAATGATGCAGGATCAAAGTTACAAATTTTTGCTAAAGTACTATGTGCAATTAGTTGTGTAATGTCATGGTTATTTGCTTTATTATTACTTGGATATAATCTTGGCTTATTTATTGTATTTTTGATTGTAGTTCCTTTAATGTCTTATATATCTTCACTGTTCATTGTATCTTTTGGACAACTAGTAGAGGACACACACATCATACGTGAAAATATCAAAAAATAATGATTAAATCCATTTAAAAGAAATCTTGATTATATAGATTTCTTTTTTTATATTCACATAAATATTCTATTGGAAACCAATGAGTCTATTGTATATAATAAAAGCATGAAAAAATTTGAATCAGTAAGAATGGATGAGAATCATCCAGAATACAAAATTGCATCACAAAGATTAAAACCAATCTATTCACGAGATCATGATTTTAGAAGTGAGTTTCTAAGAGATTATCAAAGAATTATCTTTTCTGAAGCATATAGAAGATTAAAACATAAAACACAAGTCTTCTTTGCGATAGATAACGATCATGTATGTACTAGAAACGAACATGTAAATCTTGTAGAATCTGTCTCTTATACAATCGCAATAGAGTTAGGATTAAATTATGAACTCACACGTGCAATCTCTGTTGGACATGACTTAGGTCATGCACCATTTGGCCATGGAGGAGAGAGAATATTAAGTAATATTGCGGTAAGTAATGGTTTAGATAAATTTTGGCATGAAAAGAATTCTTTACATTTTGTGGATAATATTGAACTATTAGAAAATGATCAAAGAGATTACTATAACTTAAATCTTACCTATGCAGTAAGAGATGGTATCATCTCTCACTGTGGGGAAGTGAATCAAAAATATATCCAAAGAAGAACTGAAGCAATCGATTTAAATGATTATCATAATCCTGGGCAGTATAACCCTTATACATATGAAGGATGTGTGGTAAAGATGAGTGATAAGATTGCCTATCTTGCTAGAGATATTGATGATGCATTAAGACTTAAGATTATTACAGACTTAGATGTATCTGCACTTAGAAAAGAAATCAATAAAATCACTCAAAAGCCATTTAAAGTGATTAATTCATCATCTATCGTCAATTACTTTATTCAGGATGTTATAGAGAATTCATGTATTGAAAAAGGAATTGGATTATCTGATGAAGCATTTGAAGTTATGAGAATGATCATGAAATATAATTATGATCATATTTATAAAATAGATCGATTTAAAGTGCATGATCAATTTGTAGAATTGATATTAAATACAATATCCAATTACTTACTACAATTTGAACATTCAGAAACATTATTAGATGATTTAGAAAATAATAAACATAGTTATCCAAAATTAATTGATGCATTTATATCTTGGCTTGTGAAATACTCTAATGTACAAAATAGAGATCCAAGATACAACAATGCATCCATGATCTATGATTTAAAAAATGATCCACTAGCTTATAAAAAAGCAGTCATTGATTATATATCAGGTATGACAGATAACTTTATTGTTGCAGTATTTAATGAACTGATTTCATTTCAATAATGAAATCAGTTTTAAGTTATATTTAAGAATTCATTCTATAATACATAGTATAGGAGATGTATATATGAAGATATTATTAATTGAAGATGAAAAACCACTTGCTGATGCAATCAAAGAATTATTAAGTGACCATTATGATGTTACTATATGTAATGATGGTGAAACGGGTGAATATGAAGCATTAAGCGATGTATATGATTTAATATTATTAGATGTCATGTTGCCTATAGTTGATGGCTTTACAATATTAAAAGAATGCAAAGAAAACAAAATACATACACCTATTATCATGTTGACTGCTAAATCAGAGTTAGATGATAAACTAGAAGGATTAGAAAATGGTGCAGATGACTATATCACAAAACCATTTGCATCAAGAGAACTTTTAGTACGTATTAAAAACTTATTAACACGTTCTTTACATTTAGAGGATACAGATGAATTATCTTATGGTGATTTAACATTAAATACCACAAATGCGAGTTTAAAAACATCCTCTCAAACAGTCACATTATCTTCAAAAGAATTAAATATATTAGAAATGATGTTTTTAAATCAATCTCAAATACTTTCTAAGGAACAAATCTTAGAAAAGATTTGGGGATATGAAACAGATGCTATGGATAATAATGTAGAAGTATATATCACATTTATTAGAAGGAAAATTAAATTAGTAGGATCTAACGTTAAAATAAAAGCAGTTAGAGGATTAGGATATAAATTAGAATATGATTAAGAAACTAAATAAAAGAATACAATATATTATCTTTATTCCTATTACTGTTTTATTATCAGTAGGGGTATGCTTATATTTAATCACATCATTCAATAATACAATCGATATAACATCTAGGCTATATGACCGTTTTAGACCTGATGAAACCATTGTAGAAAGTGAATATCAAGTATATAGCTTTATTGTTGAGAATGATACCGTATTATTTTCAAACAATAACTATCAATCTACAACATATAGTGATATCCCACTTGATGAAGCCACACTTGTAAGTAAATTACCTATTTCTAAAGGCTATGTAGGAACCTATGTATTCACTAAAACAAATAACCAAAGAGGTACTTCTATCACATTAATAGAAAATACAAGTATCGTATCAAAACTTAAAACATATGTGTACACTTCACTTGTATTTCTAGTAATAAGTATCTTTGTAGTATGGTACTTAGCTAAATACCTTGCAGGTGTTATTGTAAAACCAGTAGAGAATACATTAGAATCTCAAAAAAGATTTATATCAGATGCTTCTCATGAATTAAAAACACCACTCGCAGTTATAGGCGCAAATGTTGAAGTACTAGAGACAAAACAAGGAAGTAGTAAATGGAGTCAATATATCGTTCAAGAAGTAAAAAGTATGAATAAACTTGTGAATGATTTGTTGGTGTTATCCAAAATGGAAGATGTTAATCCTAATATTCAAACTCAAAACTTATCTCAACTTGTAGAACTATATAGTAGTGTCTTTGAACCATTAGCTTACGAATCACATCTTTCATTTGACACAAAGATTGAAAAAGACATTCAATATAATTGTGCAAGTGAAGATATAGAAAGAATTGTAGGTGTACTCGTGGATAATGCGATTAAACATAGTGATGATATGGTATTAGTGACATTATCTAAACAAAAACATGATATTACACTTATCGTTTCTAATACTGGTGAAGAAATACCAAAAGAAGATCAATCTAAAATATTTGATCGATTCTATAGAGTAGATAAATCTAGAAATAGAGAAGAGAAACGATATGGTTTAGGATTATCGATAGCTAATAGTGCCGCAAGTAGAAATAATGCAAGTATTTCTGTACATTGTGAAAATCATACAACATCATTCATCGTTAAATTTAAAGCATAACTTGTAAAAAAGTTATGCTTTTTAAGTAAACTTTAAGGTTTGATTTTTAATATATGGTTGTAATAAGGAGGAAACACTTATGTATATATTAAAAAACGCTGTTAGATCTATAACACGTAATAAAGGTAGAAATGTACTAATAGGATTAATCATTGTCGTCATTAGTATTTCAACTACAGTGACACTTGCGATTAGAAATACTGCAGATCATCTAGTGGATGAGTATGCATCTTCCCACGAACTAATCGCAAGTATCTCACTTAATAGAGAGAACTTAACAAAAAACTTTGAAGCTGGTGAAGACAATCAAAAAGAAAACATCGAAAAATTCAATGATGTTGATAGTATCACATTAGATGAAATTAAAGAATATGGGGATAGTGAATATGTAAAGAACTATTACTATACATATACTACTTCATTAGATAGTGATTCACTCTCTAAAGCAACAGATACTTATGAGTATGAAGTAGAAACATCCGAATCTTCTTCTACTACAACGCATACACCACCTAGTGGTGATCAAGGTGGACCTGGTGGTATGGGTGATAGTAGTAGCGGTGGAGAAACCATCACAAATAACACGACAACCATTACTAAAGAAACAAAAGAATTTAAGAGTAATCGTGCATTAGATGGAGACTTTACATTAGTAGGTTATTCTAGTTATGATGCGATGACACAACTTGTGGATGGTACTTACAAAGTAACATCTGGTTCAATTTTCTCTTCATTTGATAGTTATGAATGTGTTATTTCAAGTGAATTAGCTACTTTAAATAGTATTGAAGTAGGAGATGAAATTGAATTAAAGAATAGTAATTCATCAACCACTTATACATTTACTGTTACTGGTATTTATGAATCAACAAGCGATGAAGAAGATTCAAATGCAATGTTTAGTAGTGTCGCAAATACCATTATCACAGGTAGTGATGTTATAGCACAAATGGCTGAAGATGATGATGAACTTACAACACAACTTACACCATCATTTGTATTAACTGGTGAAGATGTAATCGATGCATTTAGTGAAGAAGTAACATCTAAAGGATTAAATGAATACTATTCTGTAACAACTAACTTAGATGAACTTGAAAGTGCTACAGAAACCATCGAAAATGTAAAAACATTTGCGACTACTTTCTTAATCATCACATTAGTTATTGCAGCAGTTGTATTATTCGTCATCAATATGATTAATATTAGAGAAAGAAAGTATGAAATTGGTGTACTACGTACCATTGGTATGAGTAAGCTTAAATTATCTATGCAATTCTTATTAGAATTATTACTTGTAACAATGATTTCATTATCAATTGGTGCAGGTATTGGTAGTGCTTGTGCTAAGCCAGTAGGAAACTTACTATTAGAAAACGAAATATCTAATGCTCAGTCATCAGAAAATGAAGTAGCAGGTAACTTCGGTAAAGAAATGAAAGATATGAATTTTGAAAATCGTAATGGACTTGCTGCAAGCTCTATAGAATCTATAGATGCAAGCGTTGACTTAACTACAATTTGTGAACTAGTAGGTGTAGGTATTATATTGACAATTCTATCAAGCAGCGCAAGTTTAATTGCGATACAAAGATTCAGTCCATTATCTATATTAAAGGAGAGATCATAGTATGAGTATATTAAGATTAGAAGATGTAGGTTATCGTTACAAAGATGCCGCAAAAGATGACTATGTATTTCAAAATATTAATTATGAATTTGAAGAAGGTAAAGTATATGCGATTAAAGGTAAGAGTGGGAGTGGTAAAACCACACTCTTATCATTAATCACAGGACTTGAAAAATGTACAGATGGGAATGTGTATTATAATGATCAAGATTTATCTAAAATGAATCTAGATCATTATAGAAGTAATGATATTGGCATCGTATTCCAATCTTATAACTTACTTCCTAGCTTATCTGCTGTAGAAAATATTATCTTATCAATGGATATCTCAGATACAAAAGAAGTAAACAAAAAAGAAAAAGCCATTGATTTAATGAAACAAGTAGGACTAAGTGATTCTCAAGCAGATAGAAGAGTATTAAAATTATCTGGTGGTGAGCAACAAAGAATCGCCATCGCAAGAAGTTTATCTTATAACCCAAGTGTTCTCATCGCAGACGAACCAACAGGGAACTTAGATAAAGAAACAGAAGAAGAAATATTAAAAATATTTACGAATCTTGCTAAAAAAGAAAACAAATGTGTCATCATCGTAACTCACTCTCAAAATGTATGTGACAATGCTGATGTCGTATACGAACTAATAAAGTCATAGGAGAAATCCTATGACTTTATTACATATTCTTTAAAATTTTCACTATAACTTATTTGATTATTCTTGTCGATATAACATGCTTCTGTGTTTTCTAGACTATTGATAAGTTTAAGTCCTTCATCTTTTCCTAAGGCAAAACATACCGTTGATAATGTATCTCCCATAAAACTGTCATTACTTATAATAGTAACACTACTTATATCATTATCCATTGGATAACCGGTTGTAGGATTTAACAGGTGATGATACATTGTATCATCTACTTTAAAACATCTTTGATAAGTCCCACTAGTCACAACAGATTTGTCATTAATAGATAATGTGATAATTTGATTGGATGTATCTTTTGGATTATCTATCCCGATTTTAAAGTTTTCATTATTTTTATTTCCTACACATAAGATATTTCCACCCAAATTAATAAGTGCGTGATGAACATCTTGTGATAATAAGTACTCTTTTATTTTATCAGCAATATAACCTTTCGCATTGCTACCTAAATCAATCATCGTATCTTGATTTAGATAAGTAATCTGATGATGATCTAATACAATATTTTTATAACTTACATGTTTTAAAGCATTATTTATATTTTCTTGAGTAGGGACACTTGGATTATTTGAATCAAAGTCCCATAATGTTGATACACTACCAATAGTAATATCAAATAATCCATGTGTTAACTTACTATACTTATATCCTTGTAATAATACTTCATATAATTCATCAGATACGTTGTGTGGATTATTTTTATTCGTATTATGATTTAACTTATGCAATTCGCTATCACTATTATGCATTGAAAAGATTAGTTCATATTCATCACATAAGCTAAAACATTCTTCTAATATATTTGTATCAGAAGAATCATATAATGTGATCGTACAATATGTATCTAATACCATCTTCGTTTTAGAAGTTGTTTTACTAGTAGAACAACTACATAACATCAATAAAGATAAAGTTGTTAGTAATAATTTTTTCATAAATATATAATAACTTATTTATTTTTTATCGCAATTATTAAAATAATAAGTATAATAAATATATCTTAATTTAGGAGGACAAGTTATGGCAGCAATTACAACATTAGCACCAGTATTTTTTATGCTTGTGCTAGGAATGTTAGCACATAAATTTAATTGGGTATCAAAAGAACATAAAGAAGGTGCAAATGCAGTTGTATTTAATATTCTTTTCCCAATATTAGTATTTAAATTATTAGCAACTGCTACAATTTCATTTGAACATATTTGGATTATTTTATATGTATTTGTCGCATATTCACTTGCAATTGTACTAGGTAAATTACTATTACCTAAACTAGTACCTGAATTTGGGCCTGTAGCCCCTTATTTACTTGCATGTTGTGAAGGGGGAAGTGTTGCATTACCGCTTTATTTATCCATTGTAGGAACGAGTAGTAATACAGTTATATTCGATATTGCTGGAACTGCAATGTGTTTTGGTGTGATTAATGTTTTAGTCGCAAAGGAATGTTCTGCAGGTGCATCTATGGGAGAACTTGTAAAGAATATCTTATCCAATTCCTTTGTGATTGCAGTTCTTTTAGGGCTTGCATTAAACTTCACTGGAATCTATGGTTCACTTATGGCTTCAAGTTTTGGTGAAGCAATCACTGCATGTTTACAACAAGCAACTAATCCTATTGTAGGAATGATTTTATTTATCTTAGGATTTGATTTATCAATAGATAAAGAAACATTAGTACCAATTCTAAAAATGATGGGTGTTAAGACAGTCTACTACGCCATTGTGATTGCTGGATTCTTTGTATTATTCCCAAGTTATATGAGTGATCATATCTTTATGATGGCACCACTTATTTACTTCATGTGTCCTACAGGATTTGGACTATTGCCAATTGTGTCACCATTATATAGAAACAAACAAGATAAAGTACTCACAAGTGGCTTTGTATCTATGTATATCTTTGTGACATTAATTGTTTATGTATGTGTCGTATTATTTGTCGCATAATCTTTTTGCCATTTAAATTATTAAGCTATATCTTAGGAAAACTTTTTGGCTTTATTCCACCAATCAAGAAGAATATGTCAGGATTAGAATTTGAATCCTACATACAATTACTTCTAAAAAAATTAGGATATAAGAAAGTACATCTCACAAATATTCAAGACTATGGCATTGATATATTGGCTTATAAGAAAAAGAAACTTTATGGATTTCAATGTAAGTTCTATTCATCTCATGTGGGTGTAAGCAGTGTCCAACAAGTTGTAGGTGCTAGTAAATATTATGAGTGTGATTGTTTAGTTGTCGTCACAAATAATACTTTTACCACTCAAGCTAAAACTCTAGCGACAAGTAATGATGTGGAATTATGGGATGGGGAATATCTTAATAAGTTAAGAAGATATGCGAATGGTAAATCGTTATTTAGAAGGAAAGAAAAAGGAGTTTTCAATCATCCATATTTAGAAATACTTACACAATTACTTGATGAACCGCTCATTAATGTAGAGTCTATTCAAAAATATATGAAAGTAAGTGATGATAAAGCAGATTACTTATTAGATGATTTTGAATTTTTGGATTTAGTATCAGAGGCGGATGCATATGGTATGAGAGAAAAGCTTTATCAAAATAAAGAAGAATTAATAGAAATATTAAAACGTCGTAACAATTAAATTACGACGTTTTTCTTTACAATAATTGGTTTAATTTTTCATCGGATAATTTAGAAAATTCTTTTAGCTGATCTAGTGTTAGAATACCCGCATGATATAGTTCAATATAACTTTCAAGTTTACCTTCAGCTCTACCTTCAGCTAAGCCTTCTTCACGTGCTTCACGTTTCCAAGTATTCAACATTAATCGATCACGTTGATCTTTCATTTGTT
>R03__coassemble_92_pt1 | contig 55081 bp, 54 predicted proteins | sample R03__metabat2_low_PE_061 | metagenome-assembled genome bin R03 | reverse complement strand
ACATAATAATGTTTGTCTTTTCATTCCTTTAGAGAAATGTTTAATCGGTTTATTAATAGGTAATTCAAATAAATCTACATATTTATTAAATATATCTACATCTAAATCTTTAAACCAAACTTGATAGAACTCTTTTAAAGAAATTAATGTTTCATTGTGATGGAAATAAGGATCATCACTTACAGTAAATATATCTTTTTTTACATTAGGTGAATTGTAGATAGGTAAACCATCATATAAAATATCACCACTTGTTGATTTGTAACTACCATTCAACATTTGAAGTAATGTTGTTTTCCCACTGCCATTAGGACCTATTAATCCAACAACTGAATCATCTTCAATAGTAAGCGTTAAATCTTGTAAAACAGTTTTATCTTCAAAAGTCTTATATAATTGATTGATTTGAATCATAGTGCATATATCCTTTCTATTAATTCTATAATGTCTTCTTTTTCTATTTGATGTTTCTTTAGGTTTTCTATTTCTATTTTTAAATCATTTAGTAATTCTGATTTGATTTGATTACTAGAATCATCATTGGACACAAAACATCCTTTTCCTTTTTGAGAATAAACATAACCCGCTTCTTCTAGTTCTTTATAAGCTTTAGCGACAGTATTAGGATTAATACCTAAATCACTTGCGACACTTCTAACACTAGGTAATTGTTCATTCTTATCCAAAACACCAATAGAGATGAATTCGATCACTTGTTTTTCTATTTGTTTAAAAACTGGTATCTCAGATTTTTGATCTACTAAAAACATGCTTACCTCCCTCCTTTGTGTACTACTGTACTAATTACACTAGTACACTTAAAACAATTTGTCAATAGTTTAATGTAAAAAAGTTTTATATGTAAAAAATTTTTTGTATAATAAAGACAACATAGGAGGTAAATATCATGAAATCTAAAGTATATTTCACTAAAGAAATCTCACCAGAGAAAGTATTAGAAATGTATAAATTATTAAACTACGAATTAAAAGGAAATGTGGCAGTGAAGGTACACTCAGGAGAAGATGGGAACCAAAACTTCTTACATCCTGAATTTTGGAAACCTGTTGTAGAAGCTGTTAATGGGACTGTTGTAGAATGTAATACGGCTTATGGTGGTCAAAGAAATAGTACAGAAAAACATGTTAAGTTAATTGAGAAACATGGATGGAATAAATTCTATCATGTAGACCTAATGGATGCAGAAGGGGATGATCTAATATTAGATATTCCTAACGGTAAAGTTATTAAGAAAAACTATGTTGGTAAAAACATGGCTAACTATGATTCAATGATTGTCTTATCACACTTTAAAGGACATCCTATGGGAGGATTCGGAGGCGCTCTAAAACAATTATCAATTGGATGTGCATCAAGCAATGGTAAATCTTATATCCATTCAGGTGGTAAACAAGCGACACAAGAAGGGTTATGGGATAACATTTGTGAACAAGACCAATTCTTAGAATCAATGGCAGATGCGGCTAGCTCAGTTGTGAAATACTTTGATGGTAATATGGTGTTCGTTAATGTTATGAAAAACTTGTCTGTTGACTGTGACTGTTGTGCAGTAGCCGAAGATCCATGTATGGCAGATATTGGAATTCTAGTATCATTAGATCCAGTTGCGATTGATCAAGCATGTATTGATTTAGTATATAATTCTAAAGATCCAGGTAGAGATCATTTTGTAGAACGTGTTGAAACAAGACATGGTATTCATACAATAGAATCAGCTGCTGAACTTGGATTTGGTAGCAGAGATTATGAATTAATTGAAGTTGAATAAAAAATAATGCGGGTGATAACACCCGCGTTATTTATTTTGTAAGGAATTGATATAAATATTCTGCAGATTTTTCACTAGCCATCTTTGAAAATTCAGGGTAACTCATTGTACTATTACCATCTGCAGTATCACTCATACTTCTAATAACACAATAAGGCACATTGTTTTGAACACAAGTATGACCAATTGCGGCACCTTCCATTTCAGCACATAATGCTTCAGGGAAAGAGCCTAATATAATTTCTCTTTGACTATCTCTACATATGAATTGATCACCACTTACAACTAATCCAACTTTTACGTTAGAGACTTTTTCAATGACTTCTTTAAGTTCATTTACTAAGGTCATATCTGCCTCTAAATATACTTTATTTAAACCGTTTATTAATCCTCTTGGATCACCAAGTGGGGTAATATCCATATCCCATTCAACTGTATTTGATGCTAGAACAGTATCACCAACTTGAAGCGATTTTTCAAGCCCTCCAGCACATCCTGTATTAATGATGGCATCAACATGATAGTAATCAATCATGACTTGTGCACCAATTGCGGCAGATACTTTTCCAATACCGCATTTTAGTAGTACGACTTCATGTGTTCCGATTTTACCTGAGTAATACTTTCCTCCTGCCATTTCTTTAATAACACAATTTTCTAGTCTTTCTTTTAATGTATCGATTTCTATATCCATTGCGGCTATAATACCGATTTTATGATATTGACTCATTGTTGATTTCTCCTTTGTTTTTAATTACTTGAAATATATAAAATTTTAAATAATCTGTTTCTGGTACGTTCAGTAAAATTGGATGATCAGGTGCTTGTTGGCGAGATTCTATTTTTTTAAGTGTCACATTTGCATCTTTACTAGCATCATGCAACATTTCTACAAACATCTCATTACTCATAAAATGTGAACATGAACATGTAGATAAATAACCTTTATCTTTGACTAATTGCATTGCTTTTAGATTAATTTCTTTATATCCTCTATAAGCATCCTTGATCGTTTCTTTGCTTTTAGTAAATGCTGGAGGATCTAAAATAATATAATCATAAGAATGATCTTCTTGTTTAGATAACTCCGTTAATAATTCAAAAACATCACATACTTTAAATTCTATATTTGATAGATGATTTCTTTTTGCATTTTCCTTTGCCATATTAATGGCATTTTCAGAAATGTCAACACTTAGCACATGACTTGCACCCATTTTCGCAGCATTTAATCCAAAAGATCCAGTATGTGTAAAACAATCTAATACATTCTTATCTTTCGCAATTTTACCCGCTGCTTTACGGTTGTATTTTTGATCTAAGAAGAAACCTGTCTTTTGACCGTTTTCTACATCCACTAAGTATTGAATATCATTTTCTATAATCTCTACAATTGGACTATCAGGATGATGATCATCAAACCATCGTTTGTAAATCTCTAATCCTTCTTTTTTACGTAATGCGACATCATTACGTAAATAGACGCCATCTATTGTTTCACCCATAGTAGATAGTACTTCTATATATAAAGGTAATATCTCATTCATTCTTTCTTCAATACCTAAAGAAGTAATTTGAACAGATAAAAGATTATTATATCGATCAACCGTTAACCCTGGCAATTGATCAGATTCCCCATGTGTTAATCTACAACATTTAAACTCATCTTCTAACATCACAGTTTTTCTATAATCAATGGCATATTGAATTCTTCTTTTAAAAAACGCTGTATTAAAAACATCATTCGCATTTTTAGAGAGTATTCTGACTCTTATTTTGGAATGATCATTATAGAAGCCACTACCTAAATAAGTATTCTGTGCATATACATCTACAATCTCACCATTTTGAATATCAGGATCAAATGATTTCACTTCTCCTTCATATACCCAAACATGACCTGATCGAATAAATCTTTTTCCTTTTTGTGTAATTTGTATCTTTTTTAAATTTCTATTTTTCATGACACCTATTATACTACAATTTAAAGGAAATTATAGTATAATGAATGTCATGAAATCATTAACGAATAAACAAAAAGGAATGTTGTGTATCGTGCTAAGTGCACTTAGTTTTGCGTGTATGAATGTATGCGTCAAAATGAGTGGGAATATCCCAAGTGTAGAAAAAGCTTTCTTTAGAAATTTTATCGCATCATTCATATCAGGGTATACAATTATAAAAAGTGGGGTAGGCTTACATTATAAAAAAGAAGCATTTCCATATTTGTTTTTAAGAGCTGCTTGTGGCACAGTAGGGATGCTCGCAAACTTTTATGCGGTAGATCATCTTCTTTTAGCAGATGCATCCACAATACAAAAGTTAGTACCATTTATTACCATTGTGACAAGTTACTTTATTTTAAAAGAAAAAGTGACATCGAAACAAATGTTACTAGTAGTATGTGCTTTTTTAAGTAGTTTACTTGTGGTAAAACCTACTTTTTCTAATATCAATTTATTTCCTTCACTTATTGCGTTAATTGGTGCAGTAGGTGCAGGGATTGCATATACAATGGTAAGAATATGCACACAAAAGGGTGAAGAGAAATCAAGAATCATTTTCTTCTTTAGTGTTTTTTCTTGTGTCGTTACTATTCCTTTTATTATTCCTATTTTTGTATTACCTAGTAAGACACAACTTATATTACTTATATTAACAGGCGTATTTGCAAGTGGTGGACAATTTGCGGTGACATATGCTTATAGTTTTGCGCCCGCAAATCAAATTAGTGTCATGGATTACTCACAAATTATTATTAGTGCGATATTAGGTTATATCTTCTTTAAACAAGTATCTGATATTTATAGTTATATTGGTTATGTATTCATTATTGGTATTGCGGTGATTAACTACTTATACACAAATAAATTAGAAAAGAAAAAAATAATCATTGGTACTAGAGGTAGTAAACTAGCACTTGTTCAAACTGAACTTGTAAAAGAAGCAATCTTAAAAGAAGATAAAAATTTGGAAGTAGAAATCAAAGTGATTTCTACTAAGGGTGATATAAATCAAAAAGATGCCATTTCTAGTATTGGTGAAAACGGTGTTTTCACTAGTACCATAGAAGAAGCATTATTGCATAAAGAAATTGACATTGCGGTACATTCTTTAAAAGATGTCCCTTCTCAAATTCATCCGGATTTAACTTTTATAGGTACAATTCAAGCAGAAGATCCTAGAGATTGTTTGGTATTTAAACAAGGATATCATTCTTTAAATGATTTACCACAAAATGCAATCATCGCAACTTGTAGTAAAAGACGTGAACATTTAATTAAAGCGTTAAGACCGGATTTAAAGATTGTAGGCATAAGAGGGAATATCGATACTCGTTTAAAAAAATTAGAAACCGAAAATATTGATGCTACTATACTTGCAGTAGCTGGATTAAATAGAATCAATAAACAAGATGTGATAGGTGAATATTTATCTGTCAATCAAATGATCCCTTCACCTACTCAAGGTATACTAGGTATCGAAACTAGAAAGGATGCAAATATAAATGTATTAATCAATAGGATGATTGATTTAGCGTCTACTAGAAGAATGCATTTAGAAAGATTATATCTTTCTACTATTAATGGTAGTTGTAAAGATGCTATTGGATGTTATATAGAAGAAAAAGATGAAGGTATCATGATGCATGCAATGTATGGTGATGATAAACATTATGAAGTCATTCATCGTTATATTGAAAATAATATAGAAGAAAATGTTGTAGAAATTGCAAAGGAATTAAAAAATAAGATTCATGAATAAAGTATATATTGTAGGAGCAGGATGTGGCGATATTAATTTATATACACTTAAAGCTATCAATCTCATTAAACAAGCAGATTGTATTGTCTATGACGATTTAGTTGACCATCCTGTATTAGATTACTGTAAGGAAGAAGTAAATAAGATTTATGTTGGAAAAAGAATGCATAAGCATTCTTTTAAACAAGATGAAATCAATCAAATATTGATTGATGCTTCTTTAAAATATCCAATCACTGTAAGACTTAAGGGTGGAGACCCTTATGTGTTTGGTAGAGGAGGAGAAGAAGCATTAGCACTTCAAAAAGAAAACATTGCGTTTGAGGTTGTACCTGGTATCTCTTCATGTATCGGAGGACTAGAAATGGCAGGCATTCCGGTGACGCATAGAAATATCAGTAGAGGTTTTCAAGTATATACGAGTCATTTTGAAAATGATAAAGAAGAACCAATTGACTTTAGTAATATGAAAAGTGATCAATATACTTATATCTTTATGATGTCTATTTCAAAACTAGAAATGATTGTAGAAGGATTACTAAGTATAGGAAAAGATAAAAAAACACCTATTGCGGTAGTATCACATGCTTCTTTACCTTCTCAACAAGTTTTAGTCTCTACATTAGAAAAAATAATAGAAGACTATCATCATAATCCATTACCAACACCTGGTATGATTGTGGTAGGCAATACAGTAAAGCTACAAGAATCTTTAGATTTCATGAAACAAAAACCATTATTAAATAAAAAGATTCTTGTATCATTAACACAAAAGGATCCTTCTTTTGTTTCCGCACTTGAATTTTATGGTGCAGATGTTACACAAATTCATACAGGGACTATTGAATATAAAGCTTTTAGTATACCGGAGTTAAAGGGATACTTTATATTTACTAGTCAACATGGTGTAAAAGGTTTTATGCAACAATTCCTTCTACAACATGATTTAAGAGAACTATACAATGTGAAATTTATAGTAGTAGGTAAAAAGACAAAAGAAGTATTAGAAAGCTATGGAATCAAGGCAGATTATATGCCTTCTGTATATAATGGTGCATCTTTAAATAAAGAGTTTAAAGAGTTAGTAAAAGATGAAGGCATTTTATTTAGAGGAAATCACGATAGCACCATTACGATTGCCTCAAAAGAAATAGAAGTCTACGCTAATACTCCTACAGACATCCGTCAATTAAATGAATATTATGATTATGGTTTGTTTACATCACCTTCTTCTTTTGAACGTTTTTATAAAGTAAACGGTGATATGATTGATATCTATATATCTATAGGTATGCATACGACAAGCATGATTAAAAAATATATAAAAGATAAAAACATAATCACTGCACCAGTATCTACTAAGGAAGCTATGGTACAAGTGTTATTGGAGAAACTATAATGACAATTGTAAACTTAAATTTAAAAAATCAAGGTGTACTTATTGTAGGTGGTGGTAATGTCGCACTTAGAAAAGCTATTCTTTATAGTGAAGAGGGTGCACATGTACATATTATTTCCAAGGAAATAAAAGAAGAACTCAAAAACTATACCTATACATTAAAAGAAATAGAAGATAGCGATTTAAAAGAATATTTCTTTATATATGCTGCAACTGATGATAAAGAATTAAATCATCATATTGTAGAAGTATGTCATAAAAAAGGAATACTTGTAGGTAGTGCTAATGAAGATGAAGATGCAACGATGAAAAGTGTCTCTTATTATAAACACGAACTTGGCACATTGGCTTTTTCTTCTAACTCATCGTTTCCTTATATGTTGCCAATATTAAAAGAAATGAGTTATGTATTAGATGATCATAAAGAAAGACTAAAATATTTAAAAGAAATTAGAAATGCATTAAAAAATACGAATCAGTTTAAAGAGATTGTAGAAGACTTATATCAAGTAGATATGGATGTATTAAAGTTTATAAAAGAAACTTTAATACATCATCAAGGCTATGTTTACTTACATCATCATGTAAGTGATGCTCAAAATATAAAAGTAAATCTAAATCCATCAATGATTATTTCTTTAAAAGAAGTAGGAACATACAAGCCTATATTTAATTTATTACCAATTACTTACATTCCACTTGTAGTAAGTGAAGGGAATATATTAAATAAAATGAATGAAATCTCAAATACATACTTAAGACCATTAATAGAAAATGAAGAAGATTTAAAAAAGGTATTAAGTATATTTAAAAAAGAAAACAATATCTTATGTGTTTACTTGCATCCTAGAAAACATTTAACTTATGCAGTCAATAGTAGTGAAGAAGTTGAATTTCATTTATTAACCGAAAATGTGAAATTTAACTTCAATCATACTTATGATGTTATTTCATTTTTAATGAATCATGGTAATCACTATAAACAAATACAAAGTCATATTACTAGCTATAATGAAAATGGCTTTAGAGTGAATAACTTAGGTGTACTAAGTGACCATAAAGATATAATAGAAATATTAGAAGAAAAGAATATAAAGGGTAAAGAAAATGACAGAATGTGAAAAATTAGATGCAGGTTTAGAATATGATTTTTGGGATGATGATGTGAATGCTAGAAAATCTAATTCTATGGATTTATGTAGAAAATTAAATGCTATTGATCCAAAAGATGAAACGTTGATTGCAGAAACATTAAAAGAACTATTTGGTAGTGCAGGAGAAATCCCATGGGTAGGACCTAACTTTCAATGTGATAATGGTAAAAACATTCATGTAGGAAAGCACTTTATCGCAAATTTTAATGTTGTTATCTTAGATACTAGAGAAGTACGTATTGGAGATCACTGCATGATAGGACCTAACACTTTGATTACAACGGTTAACCATCCGTTATCTCCTAAAAAGAGAAGAAACCATACAGGTATCGCAAAACCAGTCACAATAGGCGATGATGTATGGATTGGTGGTAACTGTACAATATTACCGGGTGTCACAATTGGTAATAATGTAGTAGTAGCTGCAGGCGCAGTTGTCACAAAAGATGTACCTGATAATTGTGTTGTAGGAGGTGTCCCTGCAAAAATCATCAAGGAAATTGAAGATGATATTGAAAGATAAAAAGTAGTGAATCGTATGATTCACTACTTTGTGTTTTTAAGAATATCAACTACGTGCGCACTTGCACCTAACAATTCTTTTCTTTCGCAATTGAGTAAATGATATTGAATAAACAAATCAAATGTTTCTTCATCCATATGTTTTAGAACTGGTCTCATATAATCGGCTGGTCCATCTGCGGCAATCATTTTTAATCTTTCTAAACCGACATCTTGAGTTAAGAAATCAATATCATCTAAAGTCATATAATCGTATAGTTCTTTGATTGTTGAATGTGTTTTAAAATTATTATCTACTAATCCTTGTTGCATGGCTTCTTTAATGTACCCATCTCTAAAGCCATGCACTAAGATACTATAATCATTTAAAATGTAGGCAACTAAAATAGTGCCATCTTTTTTGGTAACACGACTTGCTTCTAAAAGTGCCTTCTTTTTATCTTCGTAGGTGAAAAGATGATACATAGGCCCAAAGATTAAAGTTAAATCAAATGTATCATCTTTGTACCTTGATAAATCAGTTGCTGTACCCTGATAGGCTTTTACTGTTGATCCCTTGGCTTTGAGTGTGCCTAAATTGAATTTCACAAATTCAATTGCATCGACTTCATATCCTTCTTCACTCAAGGGAATACTATATCTTCCGGTACCCGCACCTATATCTAATATATGATCACCTGGTTTTAAATACTCATGAATATATTTCATAGAAGTAATGTATTCTACTTGTCCATGGCGTCTTAATAATCTTTTATCTTCATTAAATTTTCCATAGTAATTTTCTAGTTCGTTCATGACAAATATTTTACAATAATTCTTGAAGAAAAGAAATCATTAGAATAATATTAAACAAGTAGGAAGGTATGTATATATGGAAAGAAATGATTTATGTTGGTGTGGCAGTGGTAAGAAGTATAAAAAATGTCACATGGACTTTGATAAAAAAATAAGTGTTTTAAAAAGACAAGGTGCTAAGATTCCTAAACAAAGCTTTATAAAAAATGAAACTCAAATAGAGGGAATTAGACAAGCAGCGGTTATTAATAATGGATTACTAGACGAAATTGAAAAACAAATTCATATTGGTATGACTACTGAAGAAATAGATCAAATAGCTGTTAAATACCTAAAAGAACATGATGCTATCAGCGCTGACTTAGGCTATGAAGGATTTCCTAAATCATTATGTACATCTGTAAATGATGAAATCTGTCATGGGATACCATCAGATTATAAATTGAAAGATGGAGATATCATTAACGTAGATTGCACAACAGGATACAAAGGATATTATGCAGATGCAAGTAGAATGTTTATGTTAGGGAATGTGAGTGAAGAAGCTAAAAAATTAGTACAAGTCACAAAAGAATGCTTGGAATTATCTATGAATGCAATTAAACCATTTGAAACAACAATTGGGGATTTAGGCGTTATTATTGAAAAACATGCAAATGCAAATGGTTATAGTGTTGTAAGAGAATTTTGTGGACATGGTGTAGGTCTTGCGATGCATGAAGATCCATATGTAGAACACTATAATACACATCGAAAAGGATATGTATTAGTCCCAGGTATGGTCATTACGATTGAACCAATGATTAATGAAGGTAAACGTGATTTATATATTGCAGATAATGATTGGACCGCAATGACAAAAGATAAAAAATTATCTGCACAATGGGAACATACATTACTTGTGACAGATACAGGTATAGAAGTGATTTCTAAATAAGATTTATCAAATGATAAATCTTTTTTTGTATAAAAGCATCAAGAGTAATATTGAAAATACGACAATGAGAGGTTAAAATTATAAGTAACATATGATCTTAAGGAGAAAGCTATGACAATTGCATCTAAACAAAAATTAAAAATGATTTGTGGCTTTATCGTATTACTATTTCTAGGTACGACAATGGCTTGGAGTGTTTTCCTTGTACCGATTGAATCAACATTTGGTTGGAGTAGAAGTCAAACCTCACTTGCTGCAACAATCTGTACAATGTGTTTTAGTGTAGGAAGTATTCTAACAGGAATTCTAAGCAAGAAATTTTCTTTCTCTACGATACTAAAAATTGCAGGAGGATTGTTGTTTGGAGGATTCTTCATCGCAAGTTTACTTCAAAAAGGAAATTCAATATTATTGCTTTATTTATCTTATAGTGTACTCGTTGGTACAAGTGCAGGTATGGGATATAACTGTGTTTTATCTTCAGTACCAATGTGGATGAGTGATAAACCTGCAGTTGCAAATGGGATCTTATTAATGGGATATGCTTTATCGACTGCTTTATTTGCGCCTGTGATTAATACATTACTTACAGTCACAAATAGTGTTTCATTTGTCTTTAGAACATTAGCACTTGTATGTGGTATAGGGGTACTTGTATTCTCATTCTTTGTGAGAATTCCTACAATCGATGAAATGAAAGAATTACCACAAAGAGATAGAAATGCTGGAAAGAATGATCATAGTGTTATTACAGGAGATATGGTTAAGATGCCATTATTCTGGGTACTTTATTTAATTTCTATTTTACTTCCAGCTATTGGTCTTGCGATTAATAATCACAACTCTCCAATATTAACTGAAATTGGAAGTAATGCTGCATTTGCAGCAACGGTTGTTTCTATATGTGCCATTGTCAATGGATTAAGCCGCTTTGTATTTGGATTCATATTTGAAAAATTAGGATCTAAAAATGCGATGGTGGTTGTAAGTACAATCGGTGTGATCGCAATGGGTGTTATCACTTTAGGTTACTCTACGGGTTCTTTATATATTTATATTCTAGGTGCTTGTTTAGTAATGGTATCATTTGGATTTGCGGCTACAAGTTGGCCATCAATTATGAGAGATTTATTTGGACATAGAACTTTCTCTCTTAACTATTCCGTATTATGTACAGATACATTCTTTAATGCATGGATGGCATCTATCGTAGGGTTAATGCAAACTAGTAGCGGTAGTTATTTATCACCATTAATCATGTTGCTAGTGGTTGCGGTAGTTAACTTAGTAGTCGCTATGTTGTATGTTGTGCTTTATAATAAAGAAATGAAAAAACGTGAAGAAGCTTAGGAAGTCGAAAGACATCCTTTTTTATCAGCTTGATTGTGTTATAATACCCGTGAGGAAATGAATATGAAAAATTATCATACACATACAAAACGATGCATGCATGCTACAGGCAATGAAGAAGAATATATATTGAATGCGATTCAAACTGGATATACAGTACTAGGTTTCAGTGACCATACGCCTTGGCATTACAATTCATCTTTTGTATCTCATATGCGTATGAGAGAAGAAGAATTAGAAGACTATGTTAATACACTTAGACAATTAAAAGAGAAATATAAAAATCAAATTAAAATATTAATTGGTTTAGAATGTGAATATTTCCCAGGTTATATGGATTGGTTAAATGAAACAATTCAAAAATACAAATTAGATTATATTATTTTAGGAAATCACTATGATGATACTGATGAAACAGGGATCTATTTCGGAAGTATTATAGGGGATAAAGAATTAAGAAAATATGTAGATAATTGTATTAAAGGATTAGAAACAGGATTATATAGTTATATTGCACATCCTGATCTTGCGAATCATATAGATATACATAGTGAATATTATTATACTCAAATGAAAAGATTATGTGATAAATGTAAAGGATTAGATATTCCAGTAGAATTTAATTTGTTAGGTTTTATATCTAAGAGGAACTATCCTAATGATGTCTTCTTCCAAATCGCAAAAGAAGTAGAAAATAAAGTTATTATAGGGGTAGATGCACACACAAGTGGTTCGTTAGCTACTAAAGAATATTATGATCAAGCACTTTTATATCTTGATAGTTTGGGATTAGAAGTGGTAGATGAAATAAAATTATTGAACGAGGAATAAAGATGATTGATGTTGATGTAATCAACAATTTTATAGATGAACATAAGTCCAACTACAAAGGAAAATATCGTTTTCATAGCTGTTTTCAAAATGGGGATCACAGCTATAAAATAAGATATTACATGTATGATGAAACATTTAGACAAATAGATATCTACATTGATGTATCTATTACAGAAACAGTAGATTATCATTTTTCTGCAGATCTTTATGATCAAGAACAGCTTTCAATTATTGTACAGTTTTTAAAAAGATTAAAACGTCACTTAAATGCTAAGTCATACTTACATTATTCTTTATATTCACAAACTTTGCATACATTTAATTCACAGGTTACTGTGCTTGAACCTTTAGATTATATTCATCTTTTGAATTTTATGAAATATCATAGAGGCTATAATGTCCAAACAATGGATGAATTCTATAAATTCTATATCCCATGTATGGAATTATTAATAGAAAATAGAAGTTATAAACAAGTCATAGAATCTATAAAAATGTTACTAGATGTTATTGTATGGGAATATGAGTGGGAAGGATATACAAAGAAATATATCGATACAGAATATCATTATCACTTATATTATATTAGAAGACTTATGCAATTAGTCTATGATCATATAGATGACTTTGTGAAACATGCACCTATAGAACTTTACTATTGTATTACTAAAATATGCGAATATGAAAGATTTGCTTTTGCGGTAATGACGAACTTAGGTGAACTCATTTTTGATAAGCCTAAACTCACAATTCTTTTATTTGAAAGATTACTTAAGGATTATAAACTCGTTAAAGTGGGCGCAGATAATACAAATGCAAATCTTGTTGTATCAATGTTGTATTATATTCATATTAATGATTATGAACGTTACTATGAAACAATGATTGAAGTATTAAGAAAAGTTGTAGTCAATTGTTTATCATATGCTAATGCAAACTTAGATTACGCAATTGCAGAATATATATTAAATAGAGAAGGGTATGAAATCATATTTGATTTATTTTCAAGAGATTATAATACTTTCATATTTGATGTATTCCCATTGGAATCTTTCAGTGAAGAATATCAAGAAAGAATTGTTGAAGAAATGTTTAAAGCAATTCAGTTCTTTTCAGCAAGAATGGAAGATGAAAGATTTAGACTTTCATCCTTTGAACAATGTAAGAACATTAATAGAATTTTATTAGAATATTATAAAGAAGACTTATTCTAGGAAGGACATGTATGAAGGAAATTATTGTCGCAAGTAATAATGCTGGGAAAATAAAAGAAATTAAATCAATGTTAGAACCATTAAACATAGAAGTGAAATCTTTAAAAGATGTTTTTGATGAACCAATCGATGTAGAAGAAAATGGTAAAACATTTAAAGAAAATGCATTTATAAAAGCATCTACTATTATGAATATGATTCATCTTCCAGTTTTAGCAGATGATTCAGGATTAGAAATTAACGCATTAGATGGTGCACCAGGCATTTATTCTGCTAGATTTATGGGACATGATACAAGTTATGAAGTAAAGAACCAATATCTAGTAGATACTTTAAAAGATAAGGAAGATAAAGGTGCACGTTATGTTTGTGCAATGGCATTATGTATTCCTAATCAAGAACCTATCTTAATTGAAGAATACTTATATGGAGAAATCTACGATAGATTAGAAGGAGAAAACGGTTTTGGCTATGACCCAATCTTCTATATTCCAGAATTAAAGAAAACAGCTGCAAGTATTACATTAGAAGAAAAAAATAAAATATCTCATAGAGCTAAAGCTCTAAAAAAATTATACGAAATATTAGAGGCAATGTAATGAATCATATAGTATTAGTACATCCAGCAATCCCACAAAATACTGGGAATATAATGCGTACATGTGTTGCGACACATTCTAAGTTACATCTAATAAAACCCTTAGGTTTTTCATTAGATGATAAACATATGAAAAGGGCTGGATTAGATTATATTAAAGACTTAGATATGACAATCTATGAAGACTTTGAAGATTTCTTGTCTAAAAATAAAGGCGATTTTCATTTCTATACACGTTATTCAAAATTAACACATACAGATGCAAACTATAATACAGGTAATGACCAATATATATTCTTTGGCCATGAACATGATGGTATTCCACATGATATATTAAAAGAACATCTAGATGAATGCGTAAGAATACCAATGGATGCCAATGCAAGAAGTTTAAATTTATCAAACTGCGTTGCGATAGGCATTTATGAAGTGCTTCGCCAACAAAACTTCAATGATTTATCTAGAGTAGAGGTACAAAAAGGTGAAGACTTTATTTATGAAGAGTAGAATACAAGATTATTTATTAAGTCTTGTATTTACTGTTTTTATTATCTCATTTTGTATATGCTTTGTGATTTTCTTTAAACCATTCTACTCATTAGAAGTTAATCTATTACATATAGATACAATGGTTGATTTATCTAAATCAACCATTATTCATAACTATTCTCAATTGATTGATTATCAAAGTTTTCTTTATAAAGGAAAATTAGTATTAGATAACTTTTCGATGAGTACAACAGGAAGAATTCATTTTGAAGAAGTAAAAAGAATATTTGTTTATATTCAATATGCATGTATTGTATCAGGAATCATCAGTGTGATTGGTATTTATATAAATACTAAAAAACATGAATATCGTTATTTACCATTAACGAGTTTTTTTACAATTACTATCCCTCTTGTATTAGGATTTCTAGTATCTCTTAATTTTGATGCAGCATTTATTAAAATGCATCAACTATTATTTAATAATGACTATTGGCTATTTGATCCTTATACAGATCCAGTCATCAATATATTACCAGACACTTATTTTTATCACTGTTTTATATTGATTGTGGTACTTATTATTGTATTTGCGATAATCATTTATAGAATATACAAATATAAATATAATCAAATTATTAATGGAGATGAAATAGAATGAAAAACAAATCATATAAACATTGGTTAGTCGTTGCGTGTATGTGTGGCTTATCAGCAAGTTCACTTGGTTGCGTTATTAATACGGCAGGAGTGTTTTACACACCACTATCAGAGGCATTAAATGTAGGAAGAGGGGCATTTGCGTTAAATGCCACACTTACAAGTATTGCCATTGCGATAGCTGGATTACTACTTCCTAAATTATTAGATAAAGTAAACTTTAAATTATTAATTTTAGTAGGTGGTATTTTAGCAGGAGGATCTACAATATTAATGGGATTTTCTAATTCTCTTACACTATTTTATGTGTTAGGTGTATTTAAAGGATTAGGTAGTGTGTTATATAACTTAATTCTTATTACAACAATCATTAACCATTGGTTTAAAGAGAAAGTAGGAACAGCGACTTCCATCGTATTATCTTTTAGTGGAGTCGTTGGTGCGATTATGTCACCACTGCTTACTTCTATTATCACAAATTATTCATGGCAAATGTCTTATATTGTACTTGGTATCATTACATTTGCGTTAACATTACCAGCAGTACTTGTGCCTTATAAGTTATATCCTAGTGAAGAAGGACTATTACCTTATGGTGCTACTGAAGAAGTTCAACAAACTGCTACAACTGAAGAAGTGAAGTTCAATCCTGTAAATGTATGTTTTATATTATTTGTGTTTGTCGCAATTATATTATGTGCCATCACAAGTATGTCATCACACTTAATTGGTTATGCACAAAGCGTAGGTATTGCGACAAGTGTTAGTGCATTAATGTTAAGTTGTGTTATGATTGGAAACATTGTATCAAAACTTGTTATAGGGGCTTTATCTGATATTGTAGGGGCATTAAAATCAACCTTCATTATGATGGCAGTGTTAACTGCATCAATAGTGGTATTGATGTTGATACATGCACCTAGTATTATGTTGGTGAGTGCGTTCTTATTTGGAAGTATCTATGGTATTTGTGCAACAGGTGTAACATTACTTACTAAAACATTCTTTGGCACAAAAGTTTATTCTAAAGCATATAGTATTGTACAATTTGGTACAAACATGGGAAGTGCTTTCGCTTTAACACTGTTTGGTTATGTTTATGATTTAACAGGATCTTATATTTACGATTTATATTTAGGTATTGGATTTATATTAGTAAGTTATGTATTACTTACATATATTAATAAACATGCCAAGGTTATAGAATAATCAATGATAACAGTAACGTTACTTGCGTTACTGTTTTTCTTAAAGCGCCAACATGGTGCTTGATTGTATTATTCTTTTATTATTATCATGAAGACATATAGGAGGTTATGTATATGTCGTTTAATGAAAACTTAAAACAATTAAGAATAGATCATCATATGACTCAAGATGACTTGGCTAAAAAACTATATGTTACTCGTCAAACGGTATCAAGATGGGAAAATGGTTCTCGATATCCTGATTTAATGATGATTAAAGAAATATCAAATGTATTTGATGTTTCTATTGATTATTTATTAAAAGATGATGAATTTGAAAGCTATAGTGAAAAGTCATCTTTAACAGAAAATGAAACAATATTTTCTAAAATTATAAGCGCACTATTTTTGGTTACATTTGTGATTGCGATTATTGAGATATTTGTGAATTCTTACTATTATTCATTAACAGAAGTGCATACTACAATAAATGCTATTTCTTATTTTTCTAGAGGTATCTTTATCATTATTGCGGGAACTGCATTAGAAGGGTTCTTATTTGTGATTAAGAAAAAAGATACTTGTTTTGATGCGGGATTTATTGGCATTATGTACTTTGTATATGAAACATTAATACTCTATATACAAAACTCTAATCATGTTACAAGCGGTGTTTTATGGTTAATGTTGATCAATATCTTATGTGGTGTTAGTGTTGGACTATATTTCTTTAAAAGAATTGAAAAGCTTAAATACTTTATTATGACAGTTGGTATCTTATTAATAGGATATAAAGTAATTACTTACATATATACAGTATCTGTCTTATATAATTATTCTGTCACATTTAATACAACGGATGTCATGACATTAACCTTAATATCAAATTTAATTCATTTATTAATTACATTATGTTGTACAAGTGTATTACTTATATATACTTATATACTTGATAAGAAAAGAAAACTCAATCAAACACTTATAAATAAATAGGATTACCTTCCTCAGGTAATCCTATAATATATTTCTTTCCTTTAGTTCATCTTCTAGATTTGTACCATATTTTAACCATATAGTATTTATGTCAAAACGATTAGCGGCTAAAGTGTTAGCGTACATGTCATCAATAAAGATTGATTTTAAAGGATTTAAGTGATATCTTTTTAAAAGCGTTTCATATATTTGATGGAATGGTTTTAATTCATGTATTTCATAAGAAATAACACCACCATCAAATAGTTTGAAAAACTCAAACTTTGAAGATACAACATTGAATGCTTCATCATGGAAATTAGAAAGTAAATACAACTTATATCCTTTCTCTTTTAACTTAGAAATCAATTGAACATTTTCTTCAATAGGTGTTAGAATACTAATCCAATGATGCATTACATATGCAATTTCGTCTTTATATTCAGGATGATCACTCGCTAAATGTTGAATAACTTCCTCGGTAGTTGTGTTACCGAGATCAAGTAATTCCCAATCTTCACTTGAAAATATAATTGTCATTAAATCATAGGTTGTTTTCTCGTCGAAATGATTCAAAAGATATGTTTCTGGATCAAAGCGTAGTAAAACATTCCCTATATCAAATATAATATTATCCATGAGGTAATTGTATCAAATATGAAAAAATATGTGTATAGAAAATTTAAAGCAATATTGCCAGCGCTAATATTTCTTGTAGCTTACTTAGTAAGCTTTTCGCTATTAGAGAATTGGCAACATTCTTATTATCTAGTTACTAGCAATGTATTAGATTATATGATTCCATTTCTACCAATATTTATTATTCCTTATTTATTTTGGTTTATATATATGTTTGGTGGATTTGCATATCTTTTATTATTTGATGAAAGAAGATTAAAACATGCTTACTTTTATTTATTTATAGGTATGACAGTATGTTTAATTCTTTATGCGATCTTTCCTACTGTTCAAAATTTAAGAGTAGATTTAGATACAACAAAATTCTTTCAACGTTTAATAAGTTTTATATATTCAAAAGATACATGTACAAATGTATGTCCTAGTATTCATGTATATAATTCATGTATGATGTGCTATGAGTTAAATCAAACTAAATTCTTTAAAAACTACACAGCACATAGATGGCTGAATTATATTATTTGTATATCTATTTGTTTATCAACAATGTTTGTGAAACAACATGCATGGCTAGATGTCGTATTTGGATTATTACTTGCATGGATTGTTTTCTTTGTAGGAAGATATATATTAAGAATAGAAAGTATGTAGAAATACATACTTTTTTTACTTATAATAAGTATACGGAGGTAATAACATGAGTTTATTATTATTTGATGTAGATGGTACACTTGTATCTTATGATAACGTCGTACCAAAGAGCACAATAGAAGCATTTAATAAAGCAAGAGAAAATGGACATAAGATTGTAGTCGTTACAGGGAGAACACTTTTTAGAGCATTACCACATAAAGATCTAAAAGTAGATGGTTATATATGTGGTAATGGGGCTTATATTGAAGTAGATCATAAAATATTAAAAGATTTATCATTGCCATTAGAAGTTACTTCTAAAGTAGTAGATTATTTAGATCAGCATCATTTGTCTTATTTTTTAGAAGGAAATGGTGGGATCTATGGAAGTCCACATTTTGATACGCTAGCGATTCCAACCTATGAAAAATATGGTATAAAAAATCCTGATATTAGAAAGTTATATCCGGATATGACTTTCCCTGAAAATAGACATCTAAAAGGTATCACAAAAGTAAACTATATCTTAAATAGTTATCAAGATTATTTGGATTTTAAGAAAGTATTTAATGGCTATCAATGTTTAACTTGGGGTGGACAAGGTGAAGAAGCTTTATTTGGAGATTGTGCAACAAAAGGGATTGATAAATTTAAAGCCGTCAAAGAACTTATAGAATATCTAGAAGTTGATAAAAAGGATATTTATGCATTTGGGGATGCAGAAGTAGATATTCCGCTCTTTGAAGCGGCAGGTACAAGTGTATGTGTTGGAAGTGGAAGAGAAAAAGCAAAAGAAGCAGCAACCTACATAACAGATGATGTTAAAGAAGATGGCATTTATAATGCAATGAAGCATTTTAATTTAATATAATATTTAAAAGGACATATCATGTTGATATGTCCCTTAGTATTTAATCTTTTTGAATGATTTGATCTTCATCATCTACTTCAATTTTAATATTCTTTACAGCATCATCTGCCGTTTCAAATAATTCATAGTCAAGCATAGATGTATCAAATTCATCTTCTAAATAAGTTTGTTTTATAGCCATAATAATCTCCTATAATTGTAGTATTAATTCTACCTGTTCTGCAAAGCCATCTTCATCACAAGTTAGCTTGCTTACATTATAGGCTAATGCTTTAATTTCTTCAACTGCATTACTAGGTGCAAAACTATATTTGAATTTCTCGAATAAAGTAATATCGTTCATTCCATCTCCAAGTACTGCCACCTCATCTTTTTTAATCCCTTTAAGTTTGCATACTTCTTCAAGAATTAATCCTTTTTGAGCATTAGGTGCAGTGACTTCAATATTATCTATAAATGAAGAAAGATAGGCGATATTATTTATTTTTTTTAATTCAATTCTAGGTGCTTCCATGACAGATTCATCAAAGTAGAATGCTTCTACTTTGATTACATCAATATCACTATTTATAAAAGCATCTTTATCTTCTATATATTGAAGTTGCATACAAGGAGAATTCGCAAACCGACCACCTTCTTCATACATATCATCGCTGTTACCAAAGCGATGCTTGCATCGTTTAATAAACTGATCTCTTACATAGTGATCTTTATAAGTTGTATAAAAGCCATTCTTAGTAAAAATCATAAAAGGAATATTTCTAGATTCAAAGATATGAAATACCTCTTTTAATACAGAATGATCCATATAACATTCTTTCACTAAATTCCCATGAATATCTTCATATTGGGCACCATTGCCTAGAATAGCTTCACAGTGTAAATTGAAGTGATCCAATACTTCATAGACACCATTATGATCTCTACCTGATGCAATCGCAAAAGTGATATGATGTGCTTGTAGTTTATGGATGGCTTCTAAGTTTTTCTTACTAATTCTTTCTTTAGCATTCGTAAGTAAAGTGCCATCCATATCTGTTACAACAAGTTTAATCTTATTTGACATCATCTAATCCTGCAAATAATACAAAGCATCCAACAATCGATACAACAATACCAATTAATAATACAGAATGTGCACCCATGGCATCAATTAAGACACCACCCACTAAGTTTGCGACAATGCCACTTGCAGTCATTGCCATTGTAAACATAGATTGTCCTTTAACACTATCTGCTTCTGATATGATTTGATTTGCATAGTAAACACCAGCTGGTATTAATGGTGCATAAGCTAATGCTTGTGTTAATTGTGCGACATACATGATTGTCATATTTGGTGCAAAGTAAGTAATCACATGTTTTACTAAGAACATGACAGCTGCAATTCTAAGCAAATTACTACATCCAATCTTTTCTCTTAATTTATTGAAACCAAACATAGCTGGAAGTTCAGCCATTGCCGCAATAAATACTGCAATACCCATTGTAGAAGAATCTCCACCTATTGGTTCAATGACTTTGATCATAAAGTTATTGATGATGGTATGTGTAAAGTAAACAACTGCAACCCCTAATATAAATAACATATATTTTTTGTATTTCTTAAAGAATTCAATAAATGATAATTGTTTTACTCCTTCAGCAGATTCAGCAACTGTATCAACTTCAACTAAATGTGCTTCATTTTTAGGAATGACATATACATAACATACAAAGATTAATAAGATATTTAATACGATATAAGTATAAGGAATAAAGTTTGTTCCAAATAGATTAGCTAACTTACCAATCCCTAAAGCTGCAAATGCATATGCTGCACTTCCAAGCCCTCTACCAATACCATAATTAATTTCAACGCCATATTTCTTAAATACAAACGCTAATGAATTTAATAAAGGCGTTACTGTTTGTAAAGCAGTAGAAATAGATACAAATAGTACAAGTGTTAACATAGCAGCACTACTTGGCATAAATGACATTACAACTGCAAGGACAGTTGCGATTGCTATAAATAACATTACTAAATATCTAATTTCGATATTCTTATGACTGTCCGCAAAAGAGGCAATCATTGGTTGAGTAAATACTGCAAGTACACTGACAATAGATAAAGCAACCCCAACAATAGAAGTGCTTAATCCTTTCCCTGTTAAGTAGTTTGTCGCATAACCCAATGCTCCTGCAAAAGTCGCAAAATAAAGAACTTGTGTTAACGAGTACTTAACATCTAATGATTTGATTCGTTTCATAATTTAATCCTCCGATATATTAAGTATAAACAAAATAGAGACTATTTTGTTTTCTAAAATAGAAATAAATAAAAAAATGAAAGCGGTGTACTATTTTTTATTGAGATTAAATGATATTTGCTTTATAATTTTATTAGGTATATTCCTGCTCTAAGGGATACCCGTATAAACAATCATTTTAATTTAATGATGAAAGGAGTAAAAAGATGATTTATACAAAAGAAGTAGAAGAAATGTGTAAAGTTGCACAAGGTGCAGCTCACGGATGTGCTCCTATTCCTGAAGAAGGTAAATGGGTATATTCTCGTAAAATCGAAGATATTTCTGGATTTACACATGGTATTGGTTGGTGTGCTCCTCAACAAGGAACATGTAAATTATCATTAAACGTAAAAGAAGGAATTATCGAAGAGGCATTAATTGAAACAATTGGATGCTCTGGTATGACTCACTCAGCTGCTATGGCTGCTGAAGCATTAGTTGGTAAAACTGTATTAGAAGGTTTAAATACTGACTTAGTATGTGATGCAATCAACACAGCTATGAGAGAATTATTCTTACAAATCGTTTATGGACGTACTCAATCAGCATTCTCTGAAGGTGGTTTATCAGTAGGTGCTGGTCTTGAAGACTTAGGTAAAGGATTAAGAAGTATGGTTGGTACTGCTTACTCAACTAACTTAAAAGGTCCTAGATATCTTGAATTAACTGAAGGTTACATTAAACAATTAGCATTAGATGCTGAAAACCAAATCATTGGTTACCAATTCGTTAACCTTGGAAGAATGATGGATATGGTAAAAGATGGAGTTGATGCTAACGAAGCAATCGAAAAAGCTACTGGTACTTATGGTAGATTTGATGGTGCTGCTAAATACATCGACCCTAGAAAGGAATAATAGGAGGGTACGAACATGGCATTATTTGAAAATTACGAACGCAGAATCGACCAAATCAACGCTAAATTAGCTGAATATGGTATTGCTTCAATTGAAGAAGCAGAAAAAATCTGTAAAGATAAAGGAATTGATGTTTACGATATCGTAAAATCAACTCAACCAATTTGTTTTGAAAATGCTTGCTGGGCTTACACTGTAGGTGCTGCAATGGCAATCAAACATGGAGATACTAAAGCTGCTGATGCTGCAAAAACTATCGGTGTAGGTTTACAATCATTCTGTATTCCTGGATCAGTTGCAGATGATCGTAAAGTAGGTTTAGGACATGGTAACTTAGGTTCTATGTTATTATCTGAAGATTCAGAATGTTTCGCATTCTTAGCAGGACATGAATCATTCGCTGCTGCTGAAGGTGCAATCAAAATTGCTGAAAAAGCAAACAAAGTTAGACAAAAACCATTAAGAGTTATCTTAAACGGTTTAGGAAAAGATGCTGCTAAAATCATCTCAAGAATTAACGGATTCACATATGTTGAAACTCAATTCGATTATTTCACAGGTGAAGTTAAAGTATTATCAAAAACTCCATACTCAGATGGACCTCGTGCTAAAGTTAACTGCTATGGTTCAGATGACGTACGTGAAGGTGTAGCTATCATGCACTTAGAAGGTGTTGATATCTCAATCACTGGTAACTCAACTAACCCAACTCGTTTCCAACATCCAGTTGCTGGAACATATAAGAAAGAATGTATCGAACAAGGTAAGAAATACTTCTCAGTAGCTTCTGGTGGTGGTACTGGACGTACATTACACCCAGATAACATGGCTGCTGGTCCAGCTTCTTATGGTATGACAGATACATTAGGAAGAATGCATAGTGATGCTCAATTCGCTGGTTCTTCATCAGTTCCTGCTCACGTAGAAATGATGGGATTAATCGGTATGGGTAACAACCCTATGGTAGGTGCTACTGTTGCAGTTGCAGTTGCTGTAGAAGAAGCTTGCAAATAATGATTGATAATAATTAAATAATCTAAAAGCACTAGTTAATCTAGTGCTTTTTTGATAAATGTCCAATTGCAAAAAAGAAATATCTTGTTTAGTATTAGCTAGTCTAACACTAATTATGGTGATCATTAATTTAGTAGTGAAGTTACTTTTCTTTATCATAAGTGAATGTAATAAAAAATAACTACCTAACAACGCGGAAATTAATAGGCAGTTAATTCTACATATGAAATCCAAGGCGTAGCCACTGACTGGTTGTCCTCTTATTTCATCTTTATTATATATTTGAAAAATATTATTTCAAGTGTAATGTTCACCCATTCCAGGTGGACATTATGTTTTATAATCCTTTTTCACACATTTCTCTTACAACATCATCTTTAATAGTAACACCAGATGCTTCAAGTTCAGCAATCTTATCTTTAAATTGTGGTAAGTATTTTTTATGTGCAATTAATAATTCATCTAAAATTCTTTTAGCAGTTAAACCACTTGTAACTTGGGGGTTCAATGTAAATGCTTGTAAAGCTTTACCATAGTCACCAGTAACTGCTGCTTCAATTGTACAAAGTTCCATATTCTTCATACATTGTAGCCAACCTCTTTCAGCTGGCTCTAATTTACCAAATGCGATTGGTAATGCACCATGAGCGCCTACAAAACTACTTACTTCTACAACGCAATCGTCATCTAAATCAGGAACAGCACCGTTATTTTTTGTGGATACAACAATATGTGTATTCTTATTATTATAAATAGATGCAATTGTCTCACATGCGGCGTCACTATAATGAGCTCCACCTCTAGCAGCTAATTGTTCAGGCTTTGTATTTAGATTAGGATCTTTATATAATTCAAATAATTCCTCTTCTGTTTTCTTTACTTGTTGAGCACGTGTACCAATATTAGGATCTTTGTATTCTTCTATTAAGTGTGCCAACATTTCTTCTTGTCTATAATAATATCTATGATATCCACAAGGAATCATTTTCATTGCATATAATTGATCTTTGAAATATGGGATATCATGGATATTTGCAGGAACAGATGTATCATCTTTTCCTTCTAACATTGCATCAATTAAATCCATAGTGACCTCTTTACCATCTTTATTCCATACTTTATGCCAATGGAAGTGATTTAATCCTGCGAATTTATAAATTAAGCTATCTTTTTCTTCGTTAATTAATTTATATTCTTCTAATATTGCATTAACGGGTACATTACATAAGCCAATTACTTTATCCCATTTACCATATCTTACAACCGCTTCAGTAATCATACCTGATGGATTGGTAAAGTTAATCAACCATGCATTAGGACATAACTCTTTCATATCTTTTACGATATCTAGGATTACAGGTACAGTTCTAAATGCTTTAAACATTCCTCCAGCACCATTTGTCTCTTGTCCTAACATACCATAAGATAAAGGAATTCTTTCATCCTTTACTCTGGCATTTAATAAACCTACTCTAAATTGTGTTGTCACAAAGTCAGCATCTTTTAATGCTTCTCTACGATTTAAAGTTAGATGCACTTTTACATCGTAAGGAGAGGCATCCCACATACGTTGTGCCATCTTTCCTACGATTTCCATTTTTTCCTTACCTTCTTCTACATCTACTAACCAGATTTCTTTAATAGGTAATTCATCGTATCTTTTAATGAATCCTTCCATTAGTTCAGGCGTATAACTACTACCACCACCAATAGTACAAATTTTTAATTTACCTTTCATGTTTATTTCCTCCAATAAATCTATATTCATTGTATCATAATAGTGAGCATTCATTGAATAAATAATTTGATTATTTTATAATGTGACACACATGATAATTTGAATAAATTATTGGAGGAAACATGAAACAAACAAAATATAAGGAATATAGAATGTTTATCGTATGTGTATGTATCATCATTATGATTATTCCATTACTTATTATGAGCATTTTAAATAAAAGTATGCTTAGAATGATATTAGCTTCATTTCTACTAGTATGGGCACTAATGGTATTAATAATTAGATTTAATATTGTATTAGATCAAGATTACTTAGTAAGTTATAAATGGCAAGTAGCCGCTATGTTGCCATATATGATTGAATATAAAGATATACAAAATATATCTAAAATATCTAAACATGTTGTAGTAATCGAACATAATGATACAAGTAAAATATATGTATTAAACAGTGATACATTTATGAATGATATAAACAATAGATTAAAGGAATATAAAGAAAATGATTAGTGTAAACAATGTCTCTTTACAATATGGTGGAAGAGTCTTATACGACAAAGTAAATATCTCATTTACAGAAGGAAATTGTTATGGGATCATCGGTGCCAATGGTGCAGGTAAGTCGACATTTTTAAAAGTCCTCTCTGGTGAAATAGAGCCTAATTCTGGAGACGTATTCATCACTCCCGGTCAAAGACTATCTGTCTTAAAACAAGACCACTTTGCCTATGATGATCATGAAGTCGTAGAAACAGTCATTATGGGTAATAATGAACTCTACGACATCATGAAGAAAAAAGAGGTCTTGTATGCAAAAGAAGACTTTAATGATGAAGATGGCATCTTACTTGCAGATCTAGAAGGCACTTTTGCAGAAATGGATGGTTGGAATGCTGAAAGTGATGCAGAAATCTTACTAAATGGATTAGGTGTACCAACAGAATACCATTATGTCAAAATGAATGAATTAACAGATAATATGAAGTTTAAAGTATTACTAGCTCAAGCATTATTTGGTAATCCTGATATTCTTTTATTAGATGAACCAACAAACCACCTTGACATAAAAAGTATTACTTGGTTAGAAAACTTCTTATTAAATTATCCAAATATCGTCATTGTTGTATCACATGATCGTCACTTCTTAAATAAAGTATGTACACATATATGTGATATCGACTATTCAAAAATACAAATGTATGTTGGAAACTATGACTTCTGGTATGAGTATTCCCAAATGCTCATCCAGCAACAAAAAGACCTCAACAAAAAAGCAGAAGCTAAGAAAAAAGAACTAGAAGAATTTATCGCAAGATTTAGCGCAAATGCCTCCAAGGCAAAACAAGCCACAAGTAGAAAGAAACTATTAGATAATCTAGAGTTTGTGGATATTAAACCATCCTTAAGACGATATCCTTTTGTAGGTTTCACACCTAATAGAGAAGTGGGAAATATCGTCTTAAATGTAGAAGGTTTAACTTATAAAGAAAATGATGAAGTTTTATTAAATAATGTCTCATTCTCTATTAATCCCCATGATAAAGTTGCCTTTGTATCAGATAATGAATTACGTACAACAGCACTCTTTAAAATCATTATGGGTGAAATAGAAGAATATGAAGGAAAGGTAGAATGGGGTGTTACAACATCACGCTCTTATTTCCCTAAAGATAATAACAGTTACTTTGAAAACTGTGATTTAACATTAATTGAATGGTTAAGACAATTCACAGGGGATGAAGTTTACGAACAAGATATAAGAGGATGGTTAGGAAGAATGTTGTTTAGTGGTGAAGAAGCACTAAAGAAAGCATCGGTCATATCTGGTGGAGAAAGAGTAAGATGTATGTTATCTAAAATGATGCAAGAAAATAGTAATGTACTTATTTTAGATGAACCTACAAACCACTTAGATTTGGAATCTATTCAAGCATTAAATGAAGGCTTAATGAGATTTAAAGAAAATATATTATTTACATCCTATGATCATCAATTCGTTTCAACAATTGCGAATAGAATAATTGAATTAAATGATCAAGGATGTATGAGTTATTTATGTGATTATGATGAATATCTAGAGAAGGTAAATGAATGAATTACGCAGAAATAAAAACTTATGATATTGCCAACGGTCCTGGAGTCAGAGTATCTTTCTTTGTATCTGGTTGCACACACCATTGTAAAAACTGCTTCAATGAAATTGCATGGGATTTTAATTATGGGGAAGAATTTACAGAAGAAATCCAAGATTATATTCTAGAGGCAGTAAGCCCAATTCATTATCAAGGGTTATCCCTTTTAGGTGGAGAACCAATGGAACCAAACAACCAAAGAGGCTTACTGCCTCTAGTAAAGGCATTTAAAGAAAAATTTCCAAATAAAAACTTATGGGTATATACAGGATATGTTTATGAAGATTTAATACATGAATCTAGAGCTAGATGTGAAGTAACAGATGAACTATTATCTTATATAGATGTACTTGTAGATGGTAAGTTTGTAGAAGAATTAAAAGATATTACTTTAAGATTTAAGGGAAGTTCAAACCAAAGGATTATTGATATGCCTCAAACCCTTAAAGAAAAAGAAGTTGTATTATCACCTTATAATAATAAAAGAGAAGGTATTATTTAATGAAATGTGTTAGTTGGAATGTGAACGGCTTAAGAGCATGTGTTAATAAAGGTTTCAAAGATTTCTTTGAAACAATTGATGCAGACTTCTTTGCGATTCAAGAAACCAAACTTCAAAAAGGGCAATTAGAATTACATTTTGATGGCTACTATGAATACTATAATGATGCAATCAAAAAAGGTTATAGTGGTACGGCTATTTATACAAAACACAAACCTATTAATGTCATGTATGGGATAGGGAAAGAAGAACATGACCAAGAAGGTAGAGTCATTACATTAGAATATGATCATTTCTATTTTGTGACGCAATATGTTCCAAATAGTAAAAGAGAATTAGAAAGATTAGATTATAGACAAGTATGGGAAGATGAAATTAGAAACTATCTTTCTTCTCTTAAAGAAAATAAACCTGTAATAATGTGTGGTGATCTAAATAAATCACCATCAAGCGTGGAATTGAAGCCTAAAAGTAAACCCATCATTTTATGTGGGGATTTTAACGTTGCATTCAGTGATTTAGATTTAAAGAATCCTAAGACCAATCATCATAGTGCTGGATTTACTGATGAAGAAAGAAATAAATTTGCTGAATTATTAGATTCAGGCTTTGTTGATTCCTACAGATATTTATATCCAGATAAAGTTGAATATAGTTGGTGGTCTTATATGTTTAAAGCCAGAGAAAAGAACGTTGGATGGCGTATTGATTATTTTCTAACATCTGATTTTGTAAAAGATAAAATCAAAGATGCTTCTATTTATACGGATATTTTAGGATCAGATCATTGCCCTGTAGGATTGGAGATTAATTTATAATGAAACTCATGATTATATCAGATATACATGGTAGTTATGATGATTTATCAAAAGTGCTGAATATTTATAAAAAAGAATCTTTTGATAAACTCATCATCCTAGGAGATATCCTCTACCATGGTCCTAGAAATGATTTACCTGTTGGCTATGCACCTAAAAAAGTTATTCCAGCATTAAATGCAATGAAGAATGAAATCATTGCGGTAAGAGGGAATTGCGATGCGGAAGTAGATCAAATGGTATTAGAGTTTCCTATATTACAAGATGAAACAAAGTTATTTATAGATCATCATACATTTTATTTAACACATGGACATCATCATGATAAAGACCATCTCCCATTACTCAATAAAGGAGATATATTAATGTATGGTCATTATCATGTGCCATTGTGTGAAATAAAAGAAGATTATTATATATTCAACCCTTCAAGTATCTCTTTACCAAAACAAGGAGAAAAAAGTTATGGGGTGTACGAAAACAATACATTGTCTATTTACACATTAGATCAAAAACTCGTTAAACAAATGAGTATTCTTTAAAAGAATACTCATTTTTAATTATTTGTAAAAAATACCCGTGAAATAAGTTAAAAAGTATGGTATTTTATAAAGCGTAGAGAGGAAAAGAGAGTGGCGAAGTATAGAGATATATCCAATGATATAAGAAACAAAATATTATCTGGTGAATATTCTTATGGTCAAAAATTGCCTTATGAATATGTCTTATGTGTAACTTATCATTGTAATAAAGAAACAATGAAAAAAGCATTAGATATCCTAGTAAAAGAAGGACTCATTATAAGACGTAGAGGGGCAGGTACATTTGTGAAAGAGTACGATAGTGCTATGACACAAAATGTACATAAGATGAACGTAAGAGGATTAACGGATCGTTATGCTGGAGAAAAAGAAATAGAAAACGACATCATAGAATTTGAAGTCGTTGCAGCAGATGAATTCCTAGCCAAGAAACTCTTAGTAGAAGAAGGGGACTTTGTATATCATATTATTCGTTTAAGAAAAGTAGATGGAGAACCTTACTTAATTGATATCTCTTATATGCCAATTAATTTAATTCCTAATTTAAAAGTAGTGCATTTAAAAGGTTCTATTTATGACTACATACAAAATACATTACATTTAAAGATTCAAAGTTGTCACTTAACAATTAGAGCAGAATTATCTACCCAACTTGAACAACAATATCTAGGTTTAAAAAAGGGTGAACCTTATATAGAAGAAGAGCAAATCTCTTACTTATCAAGTGGTGCAATATTTGAATATACACTTGCAAGACACCCTTATAAAAACTTTGAATTTTCTACAATTGTATTAGAGTAAACAAAGGAGATCACTTAGATCTCCTTTTAAAATATAGGCTTTCTACCGAATAAATACCATACTTTTCCATAAAAGTATTGACATTTATTCTTCTCAATATTATTATAGTATTGTCTAATAAATTATATAGGGAGGAAAAATTATGGACGCTTTTGCTGATAAGCTTGGAGTCATTGGGGCTTGGTGTGGTCAAAACAAATATTTAAGCTCAATTAAAAATGCATTCCAAAACTTTATGCCTGCTACTATCGCTGGTGCCGTTGCCGTATTATGGACTTGCGTATTAGTTAACGATAGTACTGGGTTAGGATTATTCTTTAAACCAATCATGGCGATCTCTGCTTATAACAGTGTTTGGTCTGCAATCAACACTGCTACAATCGGATGTATCACTCTTGGTGTATGTATGTTAGTAGGTCAAGAAATTGCTGAATGGAACGGTGAAACTGGTTCTTATCCTGCAGTTTTAGCTTTAATGATGTGGATCGTTGTTACTCCATTATCAAATGAAGTTACTGTTTCTGCTACTAATGCTGCTGGTGAAGCTGTTAAATTATCAGAAGCTGTTGTTAAAGGTTACACAGTTGCTGGTGATGCATTTGCTGGTATCTCTACTGGTGTTACTGGTGCAACTGGTTTATTTACTGGTTTAATCGTAGGTATCTTAGGTATGGAAATCTACTGCTGGTTAAGAAAACAAGATGCATTAAAGATCAAAATGCCAGAACAAGTACCTCCAGGTGTTGCTAAAGCATTCGAAGTATTAGTTCCTACAGTTATCGTATTAGTAATCATGTCTACAATTGGTTGGTTATCAACTACTTGCTTAGGTATGCCATTAAATAGCGTTATTTCTACATATGTACAAACTCCATTAAAAGCTATCATCGGTGCTAACATCGTAGCTGTTATGGTTTTATATGTAATTATCATGTTATTCTGGTGCGTTGGTATTCATGGTAACAACATGGTATCAGCTGTTAAAGAATCTATCTTTACTCCAATGGTTGTTGAAAACATGGATGCATTCGCTAAAGGTGAAACTGCTCCTAACGTTTTAAACATCACTATGATGCAAATGTTTGCTGAATGGGGTGGTTCTGGGGTTACTTTAGCATTAGTATTCGTTATCTTCATTTTCGGTAAGAGAGAAGACAACAAAGCTATCGCTACATTATCAGTAGTTCCTGGATTCTTCAACATCAACGAAACAGTTACATTCGGTTTACCATTAGTATTAAACCCAATCTTAGATATTCCATTTATCTTAGCTCCAGTAGCTTGTATCTTAGTTGGTTATATCTTAACTGTTATTGGATTCTGTCCAAAAGTTGTTGTACAAGCTCCTTGGACTTGTCCACCAATCTTATTTGGTTTCTTAGCAACTGGTGGAAACATCATGGGTGCTATCTCACAATTAATCGTATTCGCAGTAGCATTTGTTATCTACATGCCTTTCTTCTTAGTATACGAAAGACAACAAAACAAGGAATCAGCTGCAGAATAATTTGTGGTAAATTAAGAACGAGGTTATCCTCGTTCTTTTTTTATGCTTTTAAAAGTATGGTATTTTTAAGATTGAATATAGTAATATATTCGTGTATAATATTGTTTGTTAAGGAGTTGAATTATTATGCAACAGGAACAGAAATTTAGAGTAGAAACAAATTATACAGTTGTCTTATTCTTTACTGTATATTTCTTATATGCTTGTGGATTTACATATATCTTAAGTCCAATTATTAAAGGGAATACACCTAATATTGGTTTGGATTTTTGGCTAGTATTTGGAACTGGTATTATATTAGCAGTTTTCTTTTATGGATTTAGACCATATGCATATACAGTAGATCGTAAGACATTAACACTTAATTATCATATCAGACCTGATAAAGAAATTAATCTAATGGAATGTGAAACAATTTGCGATCCTGTACCTAGATTTTCAGAAATTATGCATAGAGCTAGAGCTATTGAAATCTATGATACTGCTAGAAAGAGACATCCTTTCTATCCACATGAAAGATTAAAATTTGTAGAAGCAATTGTAAGAGGAAACAAACGTATTCACTGTACAGTTCAAGAATACACAGATGTTCATAGAGCAACTGGTAGAAAATTACGTAAAGAAAGACGTAAAGAAGAACGTGCGCTTGCAAGAGAAATGGAAGAGAATGATGATTAATCATTCTCTTTTTTGTATTATGAAAAATAATAGACTTATACTTAAATGAAAAGTATAATACGAAATGTAAGAAAAAGAGGGCAAAAATTATGGAAATGAATCATTTACTTGAAAGTTATGGATCTTTGACTTTCACAGATAAAATAATGAAAGAAAAACTTCCTAGTTATATCTATGAAGAATTTCATGCATCAATAGATAATGATGAACAAATGTCTAGTAAAGTAGCATACTATGTAGCTGATGCAATGAAAGATTGGGCAGTTGAACATGGTGCAACACACTACACACATTGGTTTACGCCAATGACTGGTTTAACGGCTGAAAAGCATGATGCTTTTTTAGAACCTGAAGGTGAAGGGGTTATCTTAAAGTTCAGTGGAAAAGCATTAAGAAAAGGAGAACCTGATGCATCTTCATTCCCAACGGGTGGACTTCGTGCGACATTTGAAGCAAGAGGTTATACAGCATGGGATTGTACATCACCTGCATTTATTAAAGATCAGTCTTTATATATTCCTACGTTATTCTATAGCTATACAGGTGAAGCATTAGATAAAAAAACACCATTACTAAGATCTACTGAAGCGTTATCTAATTCTGCAGTGAAGTTAATGAATCTATTAGGTATGGATGATGTCACAAGTGTTTCTGCTTCTGTTGGGGCTGAACAAGAATACTTCTTAGTACCAGATGAATATTATCAAAAGAGAATTGATTTAAAGTTAACGGGTAGAACTTTATATGGTGCTATGGCTCCTAAAGGGCAAGAAATGGATGATCATTATTTCGGTTCTTTAAAACGTAAAGTATCTGCATTTATGCATGCTTTAGATAAAGAATTATGGAACTATGGTATTCCATCTAAAACAAAACATAATGAAGTCGCACCAGCACAACACGAAGTCGCTTGTGTTTATAAAGGCGTTACAGTTACAACTGACAACAATGCCTTATTAATGCAATTACTACAAGATATTGCGAAACGTCATGGACTTAGATGTTTATTACATGAAAAACCTTTTGAAGGTGTCAATGGTAGTGGTAAACATAATAACTGGTCTATCACAACAAATACTGGTGTAAACTTATTTAATCCTGGTAAGGATCCTATCAATAATTTACCATTTTTAGCTACTCTTGCATGTACTTTAAAAGCAGTAGATGAATACGCTGATTTACTAAGAATGTCAATCGCTACTGCAAGTAACGATCATAGATTAGGGGCTGATGAAGCACCTCCAGCGATTATCTCAGTATTTTTAGGAGAAGACTTAGATAGAGTTATTGAAAGTATTGTTGAAGATAAACCATTAGAAGAATTAAATAAAGAAAGATTTGATACATCAGTCAATGTTGTGCCAGATTTCCAAAAGGATAATACAGATAGAAATAGAACATCTCCATTTGCCTTCACTGGTAATAAATTTGAATTTAGAGGTGTTGGTTCATCACAATCAATTGCAGGACCTAATACAATTCTAAACGCAATGTTAGCGCAAGTGATGAATGAAATGAGTGACTTAATCAACTCAGGTAAAACACCTATGGAAGTCATTAAAATGTTCTTTAAAGATCATTTAAGAATTATCTTTAACGGTAATGGATATTCTAAAGAATGGGAAGAAGAAGCAGCTAAACGTGGTCTTCCTAACAATAAGAATACTGTTGATGCTTTAGCTTGTTTAAAAGATCCTAAGAACATTAAAATGTTAAAAGATTTAGGTGTCTATTCAGAGGTAGAATTAGCTGCAAGATATGAAATCTTACTTGAAGGATATTCTAAAACATTAAGAGTAGAAGCATTAACTGCATTAAGAATGGCTAAGACTCAAATTTATCCTGCTGCTATAGGATATTTAAAAGAAATAAATAAAACATTATTAGAATTAAATCAAACAGGTGTACAAGATGTCGCTTACTTAAAGGAAGATGTTAATGATTTATCAAAACTTGTTTCTCAAATGAAATCACTTATGATTCAATTAGAAGAAAATGTAAAACATGCGGATGATATTACTGATGTATTAGATAAAGCAATCTCATATAGAGATGATGTATTAACTGTTATGAATGATTTAAGAAAAGTTGCAGATACAATTGAATTAAAGATGCCAGAAGAAAAATGGCCAATGCCAACTTACATGGATTTATTATTTGGTATTTAATCAACAATAAGATGTAATGTGTATACATTACATCTTATTTTTTTATTGAAACAAATTAATTGTAGTTATAAAATATGTAAGGACTTTTATGAGGAGGAAATAAAAATGCTATTTCAAATTAATAGTTTATGGCAAATACTAGGTTGGGTATTAGTATTTGTAGGACTAATTGTAATGAATGAAATAGGTAGAAAAACTAGAGTAGGTGGTATTGCATTATTTGTAGTCATTCCAGTTATTCTAACTGTTTATTTTGTTGCAATTCATTTAGGATGGTTTGGTGGATCTTCTAATCCTACTGCAGGATACATGGATGGTTGGTTCCACTATTTTAAATTATATGCAGCTGATATTGGTTGTGTAGGATTTATGATGATTAAATATAAATGGGGTATCGGTAAAGAAAAATGGTTTGCTTGGTTCCCATGGTTCATCGTTGCTGCTAATATCATGATTGCAGTTGTATCTGATGCTGAATCTGCATTAGCTGCTTATAAGATTACTGGAGATTTCTCTGGTGCTTGGTGGGCAAGTAACGAAGGTGTATTCTTATATGGTGGATGGTGGAATATCTTAAATGCCATCGCTGGTGTAATCAACATCTTCTGTATGACTGGTGTTGTTCATCTTTATACTTCTAAAGATGCTAACCAATCAGATATGTTATGGCCAGATATGACTATTTGGTTCATCGTTGCATATGATATTTGGAACTTCGAATATACATATCTTAACTTACCAACTCATGCTTGGTATTGTGGTGTTGCATTATTACTTGCACCAACAGTTGCGAATGCACTTTGGAACAAAGGAGCTTGGATTCAAAACCGTGCTAATACATTAGCTTTATGGTGTATGTTTGCACAAGTATTCCCATTATTCCAATTATGTAAGAGATTCTCTGTATTACCTTCAGTATACTCAGGAGCTACTGCTGCTGGATATTCAGCATTAAACTTATATGATAAAGCAATTGCTTTATTCAATGCTGGTCAAGGTAAGACAGCTGCTGTTAACCAAGTAGTTGCATCTATGGGTATTACAGCTAACCCAACTGCTCAAGGTGTTATTGCTTTCTTAGCTATCGCTGCTAATGTTATTTGTATTGCAGTAATCATTAAGAGATCTATTCAAATGGGTAAAAACCCATACTCAAACAATGTTTGGGAAGGTACAAAAGATTTCGACGAAGCAATGGAAAGAGCTGCTTAATTGATATTAAAAACATCCTAGTATTAATACTGGGATGTTTTTTTGTGTTTATAAATATATAAGGCCATCATCATAATGGCAGGAATAGTAATATCAATAAGGACATCTGTAAATTGACCAGATCTTCCTGTAATAAATAATTGATGAAATTCGTCAGTACATGCATATAAGAACGTACATAATGTTGGATAGTAATATTCTTTGTATATTGTATGATAAAATCCATAATAGAATGTTAAACATAAAAGTGTATATTCACTCATATGTGCTGTTTTTCTTATAATAAACATAGGAATATTAATGTGTATTAAGTTGTAGATGAGTGTTTGAATAAAGGTACTCTGTGTACTTGATTCATCTCCAGGCATTTGACTCATAATAAAAATAAAAATCATCAATAAAATGCTAGGTAAGAAATATTTTAGTTTTTTCATGTTTATGATTATAAAAAAAGACTTGTCTAATGACAAGTCTTAATAAATATTATTCAGATAAATCAGCACCATTAGATGCGATGACTTTCTTATACCAATAGAATGAATCTTTTCTATATCTATCTAATGAACCGACAGCTTCATCAGTAGTATCAACATAGATAAATCCATATCTCTTTCTAATACCTTCATGAGTTGATACTAAGTCCATAGCTGACCATGGATTATATCCTAACATTTCACAACCATCAGTGATCGCTAATTGTATTTGTTTGATATGATCTTGATAGTAATGAATTCTGTAATCATCATGAATCTTACCATCATCAGTTAAAGTATCATATGCACCTAAACCATTTTCAGTTACTAACATAGGTAAACGATATCTTGAATACATTTCTCTAATTGTATTTCTGAAACCTTCAGGATCGATTTCCCAACCGAAATCAGTCGTTGGTAAATAAGGATTTTTAAATCCTTTATATACACCAGCATCTCCTCTAGCTGATTGTTGGTCAGCACCTGGATCAGCAACTTCTGTACCATCACTTGCTTCACAAGTAGCAGTATTATAGTAGTTAAATCCAATGAAGTCTGGATGAGCAGCTTTTAATGCTTCCTCGTCACCTTCACCAAATTCAGGACATGCATCATGTTCTTCTAAGTATGCCCATACTAAGTTGTTATATACACCATATACAGCCATATCTAAGTATAACCAGTTTCTAATTGCATTGTAGTTTTGTGCAGCTGTAACATCAGCTGGTTTACAAGTAGCAGGATATACAAGTGAGATGTTTGGTGCAGGACCAATCTTTGCGTTTGGTAACATCTTGTGACATAATGCCATCGCTTTAGCTTGCGCTACTAACATATGGTGATTTTGTTGGTAAGTTTCTTTTAATACATTTGTGCATCCTTCAGGAATCATTAATGTACCGATAACTGGACCTACAAGAGTTAACATATTTTGTTCATTGATTGTTAACCAATATTTAACTCTATCCCCAAAGTTTTCAAACATCACTTTCGCAAAGTTTAAGAACCAGTCAATAGAATCTCTATTTCCCCATGATCCTCTCTTATCTAATGCAGCAGGCATATCAAAGTGGAACATAGTAACGATAGGTTCAATACCATATTTTTTACATTCATTGATGACATTATTATAGAATTCAATTCCTTTTGGATTTACTTCTCCAGTTCCTTCAGGAATTAAACGAGTCCAAGCAATAGAGAATCTATATGACTTGAATCCCATTTCAGCCATTAATGCAATATCATCTTTATAATGATGATAGAAATCAGAACATGTCTTTAAATCAGCAGTTCCTTCGGGTAATTCTTTTACATCTTGGCAAGATGGCCCTTTACCATCTTCTAAGTTAGCACCTTCACATTGATATGCAGAAGATGAAGCCCCCCAGAAAAAGTCTTGAGGGAATGGTTTTAATGTTTTGTGTAACATACACTTCCTCCTTATATTATTTAGATACTATCAGTATACATGAATTATGTGAATTTTTCTTTAACATTTTACAAACAATATTTTTAATATTGTTTAATTAAGTAAAAAATTCACAAAAGCGGTTTCAATGTATGTTATAATATGTTTGAAATTTTGTGGAGGAATTGGACATGGATAAAAAGCCTAGAATCATCGCTTTATCTGGTAAAGGTGGTGTCGGGAAGACTTCTATATCTGCAGTAATAGTAAAATTACTTGTAGAAGCGCATCCCGATAAAAAAATACTTGCGATTGATGCGGATCCTGCAGTTGGTTTATCTACAGCATTAGGTATTGAAGTAGAAACAACGGTAGATGATATAAGAAAAGAAATTGTAGATACGGTAGAAGATGGTAATACGAAAAGTGCTATAGAACTATTAGGAGAATCTAGATATAAAATATTCGATGCTTTAATAGAAAAAGAAGGTTTTTCATTTATCGCAATAGGAAGGCCTGAAAGTGCAGGGTGTTATTGTAGAATTAACAATTACCTAAAAGAAGTCATTAATTATCTTGCAAGTAATTATGATTATATCGTGATTGATGGTGAAGCAGGTATTGAACAAATCAATAGAAGAGTTATGGAAAAAGTAACGGACTTACTATTAATCAGTGATACTTCTAAAAAAGGAACACAAGTTATACAAACAATCAAATCTGTTGCAGATGAACTTGTAATGTATGACAATATCGGTGTCATTATTAATAGAGCACCATCCTTAGAAGTGAAACAATATATTGATGTTGGCGATATTAAAATGTTAGCATATATACTCTCAGATAATACTTTAGCAGAGTATGATTTAAAAGGTGAAAACGTATTTGAAATAGATGATGCATCCCTCATCGTGAAAGGAACAAAGGAAGCGCTAGATCAACTAGGACTTCTATAAAAGAAATATGAAAGATTTAAAACATTTATATTATTTTGAAAAATTATTAGAAGATGCAAATAATGAACTAGTAAGAAAAGCACAAGATAAAGGTGAATTATGTATTGGGTCTGTATGTGAAAACATACCAGAACCATTACTAAATCTTCCTGGAACATTCAGTATTCGTTTGAGAGCGCCTAGAACAGGTTCTATGGAAATGGCGACTTACTATATGACATCATTCTTATGTGAATATACAAGAGCTTTATTAGAACGTGCATTAGAAGGTGGCTATAATTTCTTAGATGCATTAATTGCACCTGATGGTTGTACAATGATGAACCGTTGTGTAGAAAATATGGAATTACTAAAAACATGTAATAAAGAAAAATTCTTTAATGAGTTTTTAGAAATTCCACTTAAAGCCAACGATAATGGTTTAAACCTATATAAAGTACAATGTGAAAATCATATCTTAAAACCATTAAAAGAAAACTATGGTATTGATACAAGTGATGACGCATTGCTTACTGCAATTCAAGAACATAATCAAGTTTGTAAACTCATTAATGAGATAGGGGAATATAGAAAAGAAGAAAAGCCTAGAATCACTGGCTACGAATTCCATATCATCACAATGGTATCTTACTGTGTTCCTAAAAAGATGATCATTAAAGAATTAGAAGAAACACTTGAAGAACTAAAAACCAGAGTACCTGATGATAAAAACAAATATCGTGCAAGAGTTGTACTTGTAGGTAGTGAAGTAGACGATGTAGATGTTGTGAAATTAATTGAAGAATCTGGTGCTTATGTATGTGCCGATCGATTCTGTTATGGTTCATTCCCTGGAAGACAAGAAATTGAAATCAAGGATGGTGAATCTCCATTAGAAGCAATTTGTAGACATTATATGTATGCTTCTCAATGTGTAAGATACATGGATCAATCAAAGATTCAAGAAAGAAGACAATATGTTAAAAAGTTAGCTGAAGACTTTAGCGCAGATGGTGTCATCTACGAACAAATGAAGTTCTGTGATCCATGGGCATATGAAAGAATGGTTGGGACACATGTATTAAGAGATGAAATGGGTTATCCAGTATTATCCATTGATAGACCTTATGCAGTAGGTATGTCTGGACAAATTAGAACCCGTGTTCAAGCATTCGTGGAAAGTATAGAAATAAAGAAAATCCAAGGAGGTATAAAATAATGGGTAGAGCTGTTGGTAGTGAACCACTAGGAAAATTTTATACCGGTGGAAAAGTAAGAAGTAGAAGAGAATGGCGTGGATTAAAAGATACGCTTTATGATTATAGTAGATGGTTATATATCATGAGTGTCCTTTCTAAATTCATTATTAAACCTAGAAATATCAAAGGATTCTTTAGATATAGATGGATGGTGAATTATTTAGCCGTACCAATGATGGTCGATCGCCATACCGTAGGATTAAGAGGACCACAACTAAGAATTGCGCATACTGAGTATGACTTAGTTGCTTATGATGTCGCAAAACTATTAGAGAACCTATTTAAAGGTGATAAGAACGTTGGTAATGATAAGAAGTTGTCAGATAAAGTTGTCTTATGTGATGAAAATGAAATGACAACATTCATGATGGGATTCCCAAATCTTAAAGGGTTATCAAGAGAAACCCCATCAGTATATGTTGCAGTATTATTGAATCAACATTCTATGGAACATTACATTGATATTGCTCAAGAATATGGATTACCTGGTGATGTTTGTCCAATGCCTGAAGCTGAAGCAGGTATGAGTATCGATGATGATTTCCCAGTATTAGGTAAATGTGCTGTGCAATGTAACACAACTTGTGATGGCTCATTAATGGGAAATGGGGTTATTTCTAAACGTCTAGAATTAGAAGAAGGTATCCCTTGTTTCCAACTAGTTGCACCAATGAGACATAGAGAAGATGATGTTCAAGAATATGCGGCAGAAGATATGAGAGAATGTATTAAATTCATTGAAGATCAAACTGGTGAAAAATGGGATTGGGATTACTATTTTGAATGTGCTAAGAGAGTCAATGAATCTACTAGACATAGACAAGAATGGTTAGACTTATCTAAAACAGAATACCCTCAAGTATTTGGGGCTAACTTAGCATTATATACAGAAACAAACTATATGGCTATTTGTGGTAAGGTACCCGCTTTCGTAGAAGCAGATAGAAAGATCACAAAGCTAGCTGAACAAGGATATAAAAATAAAGTTAAAGTGGTTAAAGAATATCGTCATAGAGCGATTATTTGGGGTGTACAATCTCAATTCTATACAGATTTCTTACCTTGGCTACAAAACTGTTGGGGTATCCTACCATTAACAGATATGTTGTCAATGGTATCTACAAGAATCTTATCTGAAGATGACAAGGAACAAGCAATGTATGACTTAGCTTGGTTAAACGAAAATATGATCATGCGTAATAGAACACATGGTGGTTATAAAGTATTGTTAGATGAACTATGGGAAATTGTAGAAGAATTTAATGCGGATACTGTTATCCTTTGGGAACATATGGCATGTAAAGCCTTAGATGGTATGCATGGTCAATTCGAAGAAAAAGCAAGAGAAAAAGGTATTCATTTAATTTGGGTTAACCATGATTTATTTGATCCTAGAATTCATTCTAGACAAGATGTTAGAGATTGTGTTAACCGTTATATGAGAACTGTTTTAAGAGAAGAACCATTAGATCCATCTCTAGAAATATTAGATGATGCAAATAGTTGGTAGAATAGGAGAATAAAGATATATGAAATATTATGGTGGATGTGACTCAGGAAGTACTTATACTAAATGTGTCATAATAGATGAAAATGGAAAAATGGTCGCTGATGTGACGCTAAGAAGTAGAATTAACGCAGTACTTAGCTGTGAAGAATCTTTAAAAGAAGCCATTGCACAAGTAGATGGTATTGATAAAATTGAAGATCTAGCTTACTTAGTTGGGACAGGTTATGGTAGAAATAAAGTACCAATGGCAGATGAAAACATTTCAGAAATTAGTTGTCATGCAATGGGTGTACATGTCGTAAATCCAGATGTAAAAGCAATTATTGATATTGGTGGACAAGATGTAAAAGGAATTGCAGTAGATACAGATGGGACTGTTAAAAACTTTGCGATGAATGATAAATGTGCTGCAGGTACAGGAAGATTCTTTGAGGCAATGGCTAGAGCTTTTGAAATGCCACTTGAAGACTTCTCTAAATTATCATTAAAAGCTAAGAACGTCATCCCAATCACTGCACAATGTACTGTATTTGCGGAATCAGAAGTTATCTCACTTGTAGGTGAAGGAAAACCTATGGATGAAATTGCTGCGGGTATTGAATTATCTGTTGCGAAAAGATGCTTTGTAATGAGTAAAAAAGCTGGTGCTGTTAACTCTATCACATTAACAGGTGGATGTGCTAAAAACGATGGCCTAAAAGAAGCTATTGAAAAAGTATTAAATTTAAAAGTTATCGATTTACCAATCGATCCTCAATTAATCGGTGCATTAGGTGCTGCTGAATATGCTAGACAAAAAGGAAGTGTACAATAATGGGATTATTACTTACGATCATTAAAATTGTTTTAATTGTAGCTGTTGTATTCTTTGTATTAACTTTTACAGTTTACTTCTTTAATCTAGACATGAAAATGATGACATTATTAGAACCATTATTTTTAAAACACTACGATAAAGTAAAAAGGGATCAACACTTATAATGAAACTTTATTATGAATTAATTCATAAAACTGAAGACTTAATGAATCATTATCACTTACAACAGTTATCTGTTGTAAGTGATTTATCTTATCCTGTATCTGCTCAAAATGAAATGGTATTAAGAAGTGATATGGCCTATGAATTAGGTTCTCAATACTTTTATGCATTATCTTCTACATTTATTACCGATTCATTAGAAGTAGAAGAAGGAATCTATCTTTTAGGAGATGATCTTTCAAACATTAAAGAAGATAGAAACTATGCAAGAATTAGTATTATCAAAGTAAAAGAGAATACCTTAGGAGAAGGTAATAATCTTTATAATGCCGTTAAAGCAATCGATAATATCAAATATCATATAAGACCTTTAGGCTATATGATGAGAGTCTCATCAATTAATAAAAGAGAATCTGTAAGAGTCTCTAAAGAAGCTATAAAAAAGGGAATAAGCTTTAGCGATGTAGGGAATCAAATGATGCAGTTATATAAGAAAAATAAGATGATTGAAGCAGTTAAAATTATCTTTATCAACTTAGAATCATTTGATTATAAAACTTTAGAATCTTATTCAAAGGAAGAATCAAAAATCACTAAGGCAATTGATCATATGTTAAGTAATACACTAATGGATTGTCACTCATGTAACTTAGAAGAAGTATGTAATGAAGTAGAAGGTTTAAAGGAATTACACTTTGGTTTATCAAATAAATAAGAATGCCCGCAAATATGCGGGCATTTAAACATTAATATCAATATTTAATATTTCTTTTAACTTTTTAACAGGCATTTCTTTATTTGTCCATAATTTAAAGGATTCAGCTGCTTGATACAACAACATCCCTTCACCATTCACACATTTACATCCTGCTTCTTTTGCGTAAAATAAGAATTTTGTACATCTAGGAGAGTAGATTAAATCCGCCACAATTAAACCTTTATGAAATAATGATGGATCATCGATAATACTTTGATTGATTGTCTCTCCCATACCAATACCTGTTGCTTGGATAAGAAGGTAGGAGTCATCTATTTCTTTCTTTAATAAATTAGTATCATTTAAATCATATAAATGAATATCACAATTTGTTTTATGGATCACTTGATTAATTCTATTTTGTTTATCTTGAATCGTATTATTCATACGATTAAAAATACTAATCTCTTTTACCCCTTGTAAGGCACATTCAACATATATAGCAGTAGCAGCACCCCCACAACCAAGAATTGTAATTTTTTTACCAATAGGATCAATACCTTCATCTTTTAAAGAATTTAAAAAACCAATGCCATCAGTGGTTGTACCATAAAGTATGCCTTCTTGATTGATGACTGTATTCACTGCACCAGAAAGCATAGAAACATCACTTAACTTGTCACACAACTTATACATATCAGATTTAACAGGCATCGTGACATTCCAACCTACATAGTTATCTTCTTTTAACGAGTGAATAACCTCTTTAATGTTTTCTTTATTTGCGGTATGTAAGTCATAATGATAGTGCATATCCAACAAAGAAAAAGCAGTATTATGAATAGATGGACTTTTAGAATGAGAGATAGGATCTCCAATTAATGTAATAAATTTATTTTCCATTATAATACTTCCTCACTTAATATTTCCCATTCAATCATTAAATCTTCTAATTGTTTATTTAATGATTGAATTGTATCATTGACTTCGTTGTATTTCTTATAATCATTTAATACTTCTTCATTATTTAATAAAGCATTATTCTCTTCTATTTCTTCTTCAACATCTGAGATAGACGATTCTATTTTCTTTAATTGATTAGAGAGTTTTCTTTTTTTAGAAGCTTCTTCTTTAGAAGAAAGATAGTCTACATTCTTTTCTTTAATAATTGTAGGATTTTCTTTCTTTGTCATATATTCTGTATAGTTGCCATCATAAATAGAAGTACCATCTTGTTTCATCTCTACAATTTTAGTCGCAAGTTTATTAATGAAATAACGGTCATGTGAAATAAATAAAATAGTCCCATCAAAAGATAATAAAGCATCTTCTAATACTTCTTTACTTTCGATGTCTAAATGGTTTGTAGGTTCATCTAGAATTAAGAAATTAGACTTAGAAAGTAATAACTTTAATAATACAACTCTCCCTCTTTCTCCACCTGACAACATATCCACTGTTTTAAAGGCATCTTCACCCTTAAACTGAAAGGATGCACAAGCATTTCTAATTTCAGTATTATTCATTCTAGGGTATGCATCACTAATTTCTTCAAATATTGTTTTTGAAGAGGTAAGGGATGTATGTTCTTGATCGTAGTAACTCATTAATACTTTACTACCAATCTTGAACTTACCACCTGTAGGTAATAATTCATGATTTAATATATGAAATAACGTTGTTTTACCAATTCCGTTTTCTCCAATGAGCGCTACGCGCTCATTCTTCTTTACTTCAAAAGAAATATGATCAAATAAAGGTTGATCAAAAGACATAGATAAATCTTTTACTGTTAATACATCAAAACCACTTTCTAGTTCACTTGAAAATTGAATTTTAATTGCTTCAGGTAATCCTTCTGGACGATCTAATTTTTCCATTTTCTCAAGTGCTTTTTCTTTTGATTCAGCACGCTTTACTTGTTTTTCTCTATTATATGATTTTAGAGTATCAATCGAATCTTGCATTCTCTTGATTTCTTTTTGATTATTTAAATAATGTTTAAATTCTACTTCTCTATTATGCTTCTTAATATTTGCGTAGGCATCATACTTACATTTATAGAGTGTCCCTTTTCCATTTTCTATTTCATAGATACAAGTAGATACAGCATCTATGAAATATCGGTCGTGGGATATCAAAATAACAGATTTCGAATAGGATTTAAGATATCCTTCTAACCATTCAATAGAATGGACATCAAGGTGATTTGTTGGTTCATCTAGTAATAGTAAATCAGGCTCTAATAAGAGAAGTCTACCTAAGGATACTCTCGTCTTTTCTCCACCGGATAATACACTTATAGGATGATCTTTTTCTTCATCAGTGAACCCTAATCCTTTAATGACCCCTGTAATTCTAGATTGATACTCATAGCCACCATCTCTTTCAAATTCATAAGAGAGTTGGTCGTATTCTTTCATGATGCTTTCATCATGGATCTCGCTCATTAATACCTCTAATTCTCTTAATCTTTTTTCTTTTTGAATAAGAGGATTAAAGACTTCAAGTAATGCATCATAGATAGATAAATTAGGATTAATGGTATTATGTTGAGAAAGATAGCCCATTTTTATTTCCTTGGAAATAAAAATATCTCCTGAATCCTTGCTTTCTTCATCACATAATATTTTCATTAATGTTGATTTACCAGCACCATTGACACCAATGATTGCCATCTTATCATGTTCATTTAATTGGAATGTAATATCTTTAAGTAAATCATTTCCTGAAAATGATTTACTTAAAGATGAAACGTTTAATATCATATCATCACCACTAGTAAGTATAACACACGATAAAAACTTTACAAAATGAGAAAAAATAATGTAAGTCCTTTCATTACATGGTAATATTATCCTATGGAAATAAGTAAGAAAATGAAAATTACATATGCCTTTGGAGGATTAGGAAAGAATCTTGCTTATGGGCTAGTATCTACCTACACACTTTATTATTATCATACAGTGTTAGGGATTAATGCGTCCTTTGTAGGATGGCTACTCATGCTGGCAAGAATATTCGATGCATTCAATGATCCATTTATGGGTGTTGTCGTCGCTAAAACAAAGAGTAAGTATGGTAGATATAAACCATGGATTCTAAGTGGTGCTTTGTTGAATGCTTTTATTTTGTTTGCGATGTTTTCTGTGCCAAAGTCACTAACACCATTACATACAAAATGGTATATCACGGTTACTTATTTTTTATGTGGGATTACTTATACATTAAGTGATATTCCATTTTGGTCAATCATTCCCGCTACAACCTATCCTGGAAAAGAAAGAGAATCAATGACCGTTCTTGCAAGAACATTTTCAGGTATCGGCGCAGCACTTCCAACAATCATCACAATGGGATGTGTTGGTATCTTATCTTTTAGTGGGGGATATCGATTAGGATTTAAAATCTATGCAGCGATCATTGCGGTGATCTATGTCATCACAACAATCATCTCTGTACTTTATTTACCAAATAAAGAAATCAGTGAGCCTAGTGAACTTAGCACAAAGGAATTATTAAGTGCATTAATTCATAATGATCATGCGATGATTTTATCACTTGTAGTCATACTCTATTATTCAGCTATCTACTTATCACTTAACTTATTACTCTATGTATTTCAATATGATTTAGGTAGTACACTACAATATAATTTATTTATGGCTTATATGGGTGTAGCACAATTTCTAAGTATGGTGTTATTTTATCCAACTCTTAGAAAGAGATATACAAATAGACAAATATTTTTAAGTGCCTGTGTTGTATGCGCAATAGGTTATTTATGTTTTGTGTTATTTCTAGGATGTAGTCATATTAACTTTTTAATGTTACTGGTACCTGGATTTTGTATTGGTTATGGCAATGGGATTGCCTATACACAAGTGACCATCTTTGTCGCAAGTGCAGTGGACTATGGTGAAAAGAAAACAGGAAGAAGAGATAACTCTGTTGTTTCATCAATCCAAACATTAATCGTCAAGTTCTCAAGTGCTATAGGGGTTTATATTGCAGGGGTAGGAATTGATATGATCGGAATTACACAAAGTAATATTACACATCGATTATTGATTGATTTAAGATTACTCTTTAGTTTACCTTCTTTATTTATGGTTGTAGTAGCAGGATTCATCTTCTACTACAAACATGATTTAGCGAAAGAAGATGCTACAAACGTTTAGAAAAATACATTATAATAAATGTATATATAAATAATAAAAAAGGAGAAATAAAAATGGGATTTAAAGAAGGATTTTTATGGGGTGGTGCAGTTGCAGCCAACCAATATGAAGGAGGATACTTAGAAGGCGGTAAGGGATTATCAGTACCTGATATGTTGTTAGGAGGAGATGTAAATACTCCTAGAACATTCTTACCTAAAACTGATCCTGATGCATTCTATCCATCACACATGGCAACTGATGGCTATCATCATATTAAAGAAGATATCGCATTATTTGCGGAAATGGGATGGAAATGTTTTAGACTTTCAATTAACTGGGCAAGATTATTCCCTAATGGAGATGAAGAAGAACCTAATGAAGAAGGTTTAAAATTCTATGATGAAGTATTTGATGAATGTAAGAAATACGGAATCGAACCATTAGTTACATTATGTCACTATGAAATACCTTGGGGATTAGTCACTAAATATGGTGGGTTCTCAAATCGTAAAGTCATTGACATGTTTGTAAGATACGCTACAACATGTTTCAAACGTTATGGTGATAGAGTTAAATATTGGTTAACATTCAATGAAATTAATATTGCATTAATGGATCCAGAAATGGGATCATTATATGGTATTGGATTCTTAGATGAATCAGATATTAACAGAGAAGAAAGATGTACAATTCCTGAATTCAAGGATGTACCACAAAAGAGAATCGAAGGACTACATAATGAATTTGTTGCAAGTGCTAAAGCAGTATTAGCAGCACATGAAATTAATCAGGATTTAATGGTAGGAAATATGATTTGTCATATTACTTGGTATCCATTAACACCTAATCCAAAAGATATCTTAGCTGCACAATATAGAGATAATATCGTTAATGATTTATGTGGTGATGTACAAGTAAGAGGTGAATACCCATACTTCGCAAAAGACTACTTCAAATCAATTGGTGTAGAAGACTTATCATTTATGGATAATAAAGAAGATTTAGAAGTCATCAAAAAAGGTACAGTTGATTTCTATACATTCTCATATTACATGAGTAACTGTGTTACAGTACAAGAAGGTGTTGATCAAGTAAAAGGTAATATGATGGGTGGTGCTAAAAACCCATATCTTAAAGCATCTGATTGGGGATGGCAAATTGACCCAGATGGGTTGAAATATACATTATACTTATTACAATCAAGATATCCAAATACACCACTAATGATTGTAGAAAATGGATTTGGCGCATTTGATAAAGTAGAAGAAGATGGTTCAATTCATGATACATATAGAATTGATTATTTCAAAGCACATGTTCAAGCAATGAAAGAAGCAGTAGATGCAGGTGTTAACCTAATTGGATATACTACTTGGGGTCCAATTGACTTAGTATCAGCTGGTACAGGACAATTAGCGAAACGTTATGGATTTATCTATGTAGATAGACATGATGATGGTACTGGAGACTTCTCAAGAAGTAAGAAAGATTCATTCTATTGGTATAAGAAATGTTGCGAAAGTAACGGTGAAGATTTAGATTAGTGTTTTAAAGCAGGCTACAAAGCCTGCTTTTTCTTTGGGTAATATCCTTATATTTAATAAAGTAATGTTAAGTTTTTGTAAAGAAAGTTAAGAGTTAGTTAAGTTTATTTTAAGTAGTTTAGGTATTTGTTAATATCATATTAAAGAGGCGATGAATATGAGTTATACAAATATTTTTTCAATGTTAGGTGGACTTGGTTTATTTTTATTTGGAATGAATTTAACATCTTCTAATCTAGAAATAGCTGCCGGAAATAAGATGAAACAAATCTTGGAAAAACTAACATCAAACAGATTTTTAGGTATAGGAGTAGGTGCATTGATTACTGCATTGATCCAATCATCAAGTGCTGTAACTGTCATGGTTGTAGGATTTGTGAATAGTGGATTGATGAAATTGGAAAATGCAGTATGGGTCATCATGGGTGCTAATATTGGTACGACGATTACAGGACAGTTAGTCGCAATAAATGTAACTGAAATAGCCCCATTATTAATATTTATAGGAATTGTGTTCTATGTATTTATTAATAAACAAAAATGGCGTGCTTATGGAGGAATTGTTGCAGGAATAGGTGTCATTTTCTTGGGAATGTCAATGATGAGTAGTGCTATGTCTCCACTTAGAGATATGCCAGAATTTGTTGCATTGATTACTAAGTTCCAAAATCCAGTAATAGGAATATTAGTAGGTGCTTTGTTTACAGCTGTTATACAATCTTCTGCAGCTTCGATTGGTATATTACAAGCTTTAGCTATGTCTGGTGTTATTACTTTACCTAGTGCTATATATGTTTTATTTGGACAAAACATTGGGACATGTATTACTTCTGTATTAGCTTCAATTGGTACAAGCACAAATGCAAAAAGAGCGACTTGTATTCATTTATCTTTTAATATCATAGGGACAATCATATTTGTAGCTTTCTCTTTAGTATTCCCATTTGCGAGCTGGATGGAAGCTATAACACCTACAAATGTTGCAGCACAGATTGCGAATACGCATACTGTATTTAATGTTGTAACAACTATCTTATTGATACCATTTGGACAATATTTAGTTAAATTAGCTTATATTATCTTACCTGATAAAAAGACTGAAAAAGAAAGTATTTCTCAGTACTTAGATATGAATATCTTTAATTTAGAATATCATGTTGGTACTAGTGCTATTGTATCTAATCAGTTATATCAAGAAACACAACATATGTTAGATATCGTTAAAGAGAATATAGAAATTAGTTTTAATTTAATTTCTGAATATAATGAAGAAGAATATAATCAGTTACTGGTTAATGAAAATCTATTAAATAATTTAAATGTACAAGTCATAGAATATACGACTATGGTATTATCTAATGAATTACCATTAGAAGGATCACAATTAATAGGTAACTTTATGAATATATGAAGTGATATAGAAAAGCTAGGTGATCATGCTAGAGCGATTGCTGAAAGAGCAAAGCTGCTTGATAATAAAGATAAGAAATTCAGTAATACAGCCCTTAAAGAAATACAAGTAATGAAACAATTAGCTTATAGTATCATTAAAGAATTACAGAATCTAACTTATGAACAGTTAGGAGATATTGTAAATAAAGTAGATATTATAGAGGATAGTATCGATGCTACAAACGATGAATTCTCTAAGAATCAGTTAGAAAGATTAAAGAAGAAGAGTTGTTCAACAGAAAACTCTGTTGTATATACAAAGATATTAACTGATTTTGAAAGAATAGGAGATTATGGATTAAGTATTGCACAAAGCTTCTATTATGTAAGAAGTCAGATGGTATCATTAAAGATGATAAAAGACTGAGTTTAAAATACTCAGTCTTTTAATATACACTTAGATATGCCACTACAATGAGAAACAATTCTTTCTGTGCTTGCAATCATATCTTCTAAAAGAATACCTGTTTCTAATGAACAATGTTTATTTCTTAATCTTTGAATATGTCTTTCTTTAGTAGAATAAGAAAGAGATTGAATATCGGATCTTAGAATAATAATTTCCTTTGCATCCTCTTTATTTAATGTCTTTAAACTATTTACTGTCTTTTTCAATAGATGTTCTGTTGCGAATAATAAATCTGTTAATTCATTTTTAGCTTCCTCACTCATGTTCATATTAGAATGATTTAGTACTTTTAATTTGTTGGAAATGATACAAGAATGATCACTGATTCTTTCTAAGTCACTAATACTATATAATAAAATTGATAATAACTGGCTATCATGGTCACTCATATCTTTAGAAGATATCTTCATTAGATAATTTCCAATCTTATTTTCAAAAATATCTATTTCATCTTCTAGTTTATTTATATCTTTATTTAATTGATCGCTATAGCCATTCATACATAACATAGTCATATTATATATTTCTAAACATAAGTCAGCCATTTTACTTACTGCATGCATACTTAATTCCAATGCATAAGAACTATGTGTAATAAAACGATCATCCAAAGCTGTTAATACAGGATCTAAAGTATCTTCTATAATATTTTTATCTTTAATCGTTAGTGAAGCTAACTTCACCAATAAATTAGAAAATGGAAATAACACAATACAACATCCAATATTAAATAAGCTATGAATAATGGCGATGCCAGTAATACTTGCATTTAAATGCAAAAATGAGAAATGCATAAAACTATTTAAAGTATAGAACACAATTAGAAATAGAATCGTTCCTATTAAATTAAAGTATAGATGAATCATACTTGCACGTTTTGCATTCGTGCTTTCTCCAATTGAAGAGATAATTGCAGTAATACATGTACCGATATTTTGTCCCATAATAATAGGAATCGCAACAGTATACCCAACAACACCCGTAGAACATAAGGCTTGTAAAATACCTACAGAAGCACTTGAAGACTGAATAATGGCTGTAACACCAGCGCCAATCATTACACCAATGATAGGATTGGAAAAAGTAACCATTAAATGACAAAAATTAGGATCATCCTTTAAAGGAGCAACAGCACTGCTCATCGTTTCCATCCCAAACATTAATACCGCAAACCCTATCATAATTGTGCCAATATCTTTCTTTTTCTCATCTTTACTCATCATTAGTAATATGATCCCAATAGCCGCAAGTACTGGAGAAAAAGAAGAAGGCTTTAATATTTTAATAAAAACATTAGAGCTTTGGATTCCTGTTAATGAAAGAATCCAAGAAGTAATTGTCGTACCAATATTTGCACCCATGATAATACCGACAGCTTGTTGTAACTTCATCATGCCACTATTCACAAAACCTACAACCATGACAGTCGTAGCACTTGAAGACTGAATAACTGCAGTTACTAAACATCCAGTTAATAAGCTTTTAAATTTGTTGGAAGTTAATCTATACAGTATAGATTCTAATTTACCACCGGATGCCTTAACCAAACCTTCTCCCATAGTATTCATACCAAATAGGAATAAGGCTAATCCTCCAATTAAATTAAGTACAGAAAATAAATCCATAAAATAAACTCCTTTCATTTCCAGTGTTATTTTATGAATACTATGTAAAGAAAATTATCTAAGATATGTAAAGAATATCTAAAGTACAACATTATTAACACAATCCTTACATTTTATAGATATCATCTTAAAATAGTAAATTCATATAATAAATTAGGAGATGATGATATGAAGTTACTATGGGAAAGAATTAATGATAAAGGATGGAAGAAAAGTATAAAAATGCATTCATTTATATCTATAAGTTGTATCGTAGGATCAGTTGTTGGATGGATTATATGGTATTTAATTCATTTTGTATTATTTAATACAATAGAATGGATGATGGTTTTTATCGGCTATCCATTTGTGTTTATATGGATCAAAGCTGTTTTTTATTTATATAACCATGAGTTTCAATAAATATCTTTACAAAATCTTAACATTAGAATTAAATGATAACTGATATAATGATTCAAAGAGGTATAATCATGAACGAAAGAATATATGTAATAGAAGATGATATAAACATACAAGAAATAGTAAAATTAGCTTTGGAATCAAACGGATATCAAATTACATTATTTGATAATGCGACAAGTGCATTATCAAAGATAGAAGAATCATTACCAGATTTATGTATCTTTGATATTATGTTGCCTGGAATGGATGGGATTACTGCGGTAAAAAAGATACGAACATTTAATACAGAAATGCCAATCTTAATCTTAAGTGCTAAAGATACAGAAATAGATAAGATTCATGGACTAGATAGCGGTAGTGATGATTATATGACGAAACCATTTGGTGTACTAGAACTATGTGCACGTATCAGAACATTACTAAGACGTACAAAACCAAGTTCTATATTACAAACATCTAATATTATTGTTGATAAAAATACACATACTGTTTTATTAAATAATGAATCTATTGAATTAACTCATAAAGAATATCAGTTATTAGTTTATTTAATAGAAAATAAATCAAGAGTTGTTTCAAGAGAAGAAGTATTAAATGCGGTATGGGGATTTGAATTCTTAGGAGAATCAAGAGCTTTAGATGTGCATATAAGTTCTTTAAGAAAGAAATTAAGCGATGATAATGAAAAGTATATAAAGACAGTTAGATCAGTAGGATATCGCTTTATAGGGGAATAAAATGCGCAAATCAATAACACAGTATTTTATAATAGTCCTTGTATTAGCGTTAGTACTGACATGCTCTATTTCATTTGCGATGATTACACCTAAATTATATGAAAATGAAAAAGACTCGTTATTATATGAAGTTAAAATCATGGAATATGCGATAGATTATAATGATAATCTATCTGAACAAATAGAAGAATTAAATGATATGGCTTATCAAGATGAAACGAGAGTCTCTATTATAGATTTAGATGGAGAAGTATTAGCAGATACTTATACAAGTCAAGTAAGTGAGAATCATTTAAATCGTGAAGAAGTCCAAACAGCCTTAAAAGAAGGTGTTGGCTATGCGACAAGGAAATCAGAAACAACCGGTCAACATTTACTCTATGTTGCGATATACAATAGAAATCATATCGTAAGATTATCTGTTCCTTATAATGGTTTAATTGATATGGCACCACAACTTGTACCTGCTTTATTATTAAGCGCATTAATTTCATTTATGGTAGCATTTATTGTATCGAGTAGATTATCTAAGAGATTATCTAAGCCAATCATAGAAATAAGTGATAGTTTAAATCAAATGACAGATGACTATCGATTTGAAGTAAAAGAATATAAATATAATGAATTTAATATTATCGTAGATACAATTAATAATTTATCTCATAGACTTCGTAAATCTATTAAAGATGCAGAACTAGAAAAAGAAAAGATTGATGAAGTCTTAAGACAAATGAATGAAGGTATTGTCTTGTTAGATGAAGATAATATTGTATTAAGTATTAATGCGACAGCTAAATATTTATTAGGTAATGTGAAAGTAAAGGATCATTTCTTTACAACAACCAATAATATAAAAGTATTAGAGGCGATAAACAAAGAAGTTTCTAATACAGTTATGGAATTAGAAAAAGATGAAAAAATCTATAACTGTTATATATCTAAGGTTAATTTTGGTAAAGCGATATTGTTTGTAGATGTCACAGAGACAAAGAATAACGAAAAGATGAGAAGGGACTTCTTATCTAATGTCACACATGAATTAAAAACACCAATGACTTCTATAAGAGGTTATAGTGATTTATTGTTGGAAAATGTTATAACGGATGAAGATAAGAAAACATATATGTTAGAAAAGATTGAAGAAGAAGTTGATAGAATGTCTTCTTTAATCAATGACATATTAGAATTATCAAGAATAGAAAATGAAGATTTTGTAGAGGAAATACAAGAGTTATCTACAAAAACAATGATAGATGAAATATTAAATAGTTTTTCTTATAACATTAATAAATCTAATATTAATATTGTGAGAAACGATGATATAACATTTAATGGCAATTATAAAAATATCTATACTTTATTAAATAATTTAATAGGTAATGCAGTTAAATATAATAAAGAATATGGTAGCATAA
>R03__coassemble_87_pt1 | contig 56986 bp, 57 predicted proteins | sample R03__metabat2_low_PE_061 | metagenome-assembled genome bin R03 | reverse complement strand
CTGTATATGATTCGTATCAGCTGCTTTTTTTGCTAAATCTAATGCTCGTTTATTCACATCAATTATTGTAACATTTAAATAATCGTATGTCTTTTTTAAAGATATACCGATAGGGCCATAACCACAACCAACATCTAAAAGTGATTTTACATTCGGTTGTATTTCAATTGCATCTAGTAATACTCTTGTCCCATAATCGACTCTTTCTTTAGAAAAGACACCATTATCAGAATACAAAAGAATTATTTGATCTTTATACTTAAATTTTAATGATTGGATATCATGAGTTAAATTCTCATCGTTTGAATAATAATGTGACATGTCTCATACCTCTTCAAAAGTATAACATAAATAAAAAAGTCCTCATAGAGGACTTTTTGTGAGTTCAGTTAATTATTTAACTTCAACAACTGCACCAGCTTCTTCTAATTGAGCTTTAATCTTAGCTCCTTCTTCAGCTGGAACGTTTTCTTTGATTGGAGATGGAGCACCATCTACTAATTTCTTAGCATCAACTAATCCTAAACCAGTGATTTCTCTTACTGCTTTGATAACTTGTACTTTAGCAGCTCCAACTTCTTTTAATGTTACTGTTACGTTTGCAGCAGCACCAGCATCTGCACCAGCATCTGCAGCAGCAGCTACAGCTACAGGAGCAGCAGCAGTTACATCAAATTTTTCTTCGATTGCTTTTACTAATTCATTTAATTCTAAGATTGTAGCTTCTTCTAAATAAGCTAAGATATCTTCATGTGTTAATTTTGCCATTTTATTTTCCTCCTAATTATTCAGCAGCTGCTTCTTCAGCAGGTGCTTCCTTTACTTCTTCTACTTTTTCTTCAGCAGGAGCTTCTTCAACTGGAGCAGCTTCTACTTTTTCTTCTGCAGCTTCCACTGCAGCACCGTCTGCTGGTTTTGCATCAGCTACGGCTTGAATTACTCTAGCTACTTTTGCAACTGGTTCTTTCATCATTGCAAGTAACATTGAGTACATACCTTCACGGTTTGGTAATTTAGCTACTGCAAGAATTTCTTCTTGTGGTAAGTATTTACCTTCAACATATCCACCTTTTAATACTAAGGCTTCATGTTCTTTTGCGAATTTAGCTAAAACTCTTGCTGGAGCTACAGCATCTTCGCGTCCAAAGGCGATTGCGTTTGGTCCTGTTAATTGACTTTCTAATTCAGTCATATTAGCTTCTGCTAATGCTCTTTTAACTAACTTATTTTTGTAAACTTTATACCCAACGTTTTCTGCTCTTAATGCTCTACGTAATTCTGTTACTTCAGCAACTGATAATCCACGATATTCACATACAACAGCTGATTGAGATTCTTTTAAGTTAGCAACGATTTCATCAATTACGACTTGTTTCGCTTCCATTGCTTCTTTAGACATTGTTACACCTCCTATAAATTTTTTTATATGCAACAATATACTGTAATAAAAACTCTCCCGTTACAAGGAGAGTTGTATTTTATAAACATTAGTTTATACATCTCACCTCGGTAACTTTATTAAGGTTTCCCCGTTACTGTCTACGGTATATTGATTGCTTCGTTTTTTTGTTTTATCTATTTCTATTGTTCTACTGCAACTTTGATAGCAGGACCCATAGTAGTAGATAATACTACGTTTTTAATATATGTTCCTTTTGCTGAAGCAGGTTTTGATCTAACGATTAAGTTAGCAATTGTGTTGAAGTTTTCAACTAACTTGTCTTCATCAAATGAAACTTTACCGATACCTACATGAACATTTCCTTCTTTGTCAGTTCTGTAGTTAACTTTACCAGCTTTTGTTTCTTTAACAGCTTTTTCAATTTCCATTGTAACTGTTCCTGTCTTAGGGTTTGGCATTAAACCTTTAGGTCCTAAGATACGACCTAACTTACCTAAGTCAGCCATCATATTTGGTGTAGTAATCATTACTTCGAAATCTAACCATCCTTTTTGGATATCTTCTAAGATTTCTTTTCCACCAACAACATCCGCACCAGCTGCTTTAGCTTCTTCAGCCTTAGCACCTTCAGCAATTACTAATACTTTCTTAGTTTTACCAGTTCCGTTTGGTAATACGATTGCACCACGTAATTGTTGGTCAGCATGTCTTGTGTCTAATCCTAATCTGAATGCAACATCAACTGATGCATCAAATTTAGTATTACTTGTTTTCTTTACTAATGCTACTGCTTCTTCTACTGAGTATACTTTACCTTTTTCAACAAGAGCAGCGGCTGCATTATATCTTTTACTTCTTTTAGCCATTTTTATTCTCCTCTTCTTAAATTAGGCATCTAGCCCTTCAACTTTTACACCCATGTTACGAGCAGTTCCTGCAACGATCTTCATTGCACCTTCAATATCATTTGCATTTAAGTCAGGCATTTTGTATTCTGCAATTTCCTTTAACTTATCTGCTGATAATGTAGCAACTGTTGTTTTTGAATCAGATGCTCCTTTTTGAATGTTGCAAGCTTTCTTAATTTTTTCTGCAGTTGGAGCAGTTTTTAATACAAATTCAAAACTCTTGTCTTCGTATACAGTTAATACAACTGGTACTGTTTCTCCGTGTCTATCTGCAGTTTTGTCATTAAATTCTGAACAGAATTTAGGCATTTGAATTCCTGCACCTGCTAAAGCTGGACCTGGTTTAGCTCCACCAGCAGGGAATTGAATCTTCATGATTCTTGTGACTTTCTTACTCACGTCTCGTCCCTCCTTAATAATATTTGTACGTCGTGTTGTGGTTAGCGGTAAAGTCAAGCCTACCACAATGACACATTTTGTGTCACTTAATCATTATAACTACTTATAATTATAAATCAAGTACAAATTAAAAAAAGATGCTCGTTAGAGCATCTTCCTATAATTCATGTTTTTCAAGGATAACTAAGTCTAATTCCATTGGAGTTTCGTTTCCGAATAATTCTACTAAAATAGTAGCCTTTTCTTTTTCTAAATCGATAGATTCTACTTTTCCTACTTTATCAGCAAATGGTCCTGATAAAACTGTAACTTCATCGCCAACTTCAAAATTGACTTCGATTTGATTTACTTGAACACCGATTTTCTTTAAGATTGGGTCTATTTCATTTTTAGTAATTGGGAAAGGTTTTGCACCGCCACCTGATGATCCGATAAATCCAGTTACACCTGGTGTGTTTCTTACAATGTACCAAGCTTGGTCTGTCATAATCATTTCAACTAAAACATACCCTGGCCACATATTTTTTACTTTATTAATACGTTTACCATCTTTTATTTCAGTTTCAACGTGTTCTGGAACAATTATATGGAACAAACAATCTTGTAATCCCATTGATTCTACACGTTTTTCTAGGTTTTCTTTTACTTTATTTTCATGACCTGAATAAGTATTGACAACATACCATTGTCTACCTTCATCATTGATATTAACATTCTTTTCTGCCATCTTAATTCATCCCTAATGCTTTTAAAATCATTGCGATTATAGCATCACTTCCATAAAAATATAATCCAAATACAAAACAGAAAAATAATACGATAAATGAATTATGTATTAATTCTTTTTTTGATAACCATGAAATATTTTTTATTTCTTTACGTACACCTTTTAGTGTAAACCATTCTCTTATTCTCATTTGAATCCTCCTATTTAGTTTCCTTGTGTAATGTGTGTTTTCCACATCTCTTACAAAACTTATTAAGCTCTAATCTTTCAACATTTTCTCTTTTGTTTTTACTAATTGAGTAGTTGCGTGAAAGACATTCACTGCAGACTAAAATAACCTTTTGTTTCATATCCCTCACTCCTTATGCGATAAAATATCACAATTAATGTTTATAGTCAACTTTAGCTTTTTTCTTAATTCGATATACTCTATTGTATATTTCTTTTAATGGGATTTGAAGAATCTCGCTTATTTCCGTTCTATCATATCCTTTTGATAATAAATCTATAATAGATGCATTAACAGGATCCTTGAATAAAAGATGTTTCGCTTCTGTTAATGATTCATCTCTTATTAGATACGGCTCAGGATTATCTAGAAAATTTCCAGGAATGAGTTCTTCGTAGTTTGTAGATTTTCCTTCATCATTTTCATAGAATATATCTTGTAAAAAGACATATCCTTCTTTTCCCATTGAACGTTGACAATTTCTAATTTCTGTTAATATTGCATATCTAACTGCATTGTGTGCATATGTTTTTAATGATGCGTTTGATTCAATATCATAGCTTTGTAATGCACTATATACAGCGCAGATTGCGATTTGTTCAAGATCTTGTTGTTCAAGACCATATACGGAAGTAAATTTATATTTTACTATCCAACTTGGTACATAAGTTCTAAATTCATTTAATAATGAATTTATTGCTTCATAATCTCCGTTTTGAAGTTTTTCTAATTTAATTTTTAAATCCATTTTCTACTGTTTTAATGGATGTCTTGATTGATAAACTTGATATAAAATAATACCTGTCGCTACAGATGCATTTAATGATTGAACATGTCCTGTCATTGGTAGTATCACGTTAAAATCACATTTTTCTTTTACTAACTTTGATATACCTTGTCCTTCAGAACCAATTACGATTACTGTTGGCATGTTATAATCAACACTTCTATAGTCACTGGAATTATTTAAGTCACAGCCAATAATCCAGAAACCTTTCTTCTTTAAATTTTCTAAGGTTCTAGATAAATTAGTGACTTGTGCCACTGGAACAAAATCGATTGCGCCAGTTGATACCTTTGCAACAGTTGGTGATAAACCAACAGATCGATTCTTCCCTAAGATAACACCATCTACACCTATTGCGTCACATGTTCTTAAGATCGCACCTAAGTTGTGCGGATCTTCTAAACCATCTAACATAACTAGTAAAGGTGGGTCATCGTGATGAATGTTGTCTAATATGTCTTCTAATACAGTATATTCATACCCTTTTACTTCAGCAACAATGTTTTGGTGTACTACATTACCAACAAGTTTGTTTAATCCATTTTTTGAAGTAACAATTGTTTTTATATTTGATTTACTTAATAACTTTTCTATTCTTCCATCTTTAAAAGATTCAGTCAAAAATATTCTATAAATCTCTTGATTAGATTTTAGTACTTCATAGACGGTATTTTTTCCATAAATAAATTGTTTCATAACTTGTCACTTTCAATTACTTCTTTATAGATATTAAATAATTCTTCTAGCCTTTCTGTATTACCATTTAGATAATGATGTGCTATTAGACATTCAAATCCTGTCGATTGATTATGAGTCATCACGCTCATGTTTTTAGGGCTTCTGCCTTTTGTATTTCTACCTCTTTTATAAACAGCGAGTTCTTCTTCTGTCAGATAATTGTTTTCAATAGCGACATTCATAAAGTTTGCTTGAGCATTTGCACTCACAAATTTCACTGCTTCTTTTTGAAGATCATTTACTTTGGCAATCCCTTTTTCAATTGTGAGATATTCTCTTACTTTTAATTCAAATATAGCATCTCCAAGATATGCTAAACTTAATGCATTCATTAATTCAGGACGCATTAGATAATTCCTTTTTCTATTAATACATTTCTTAGTTCATCGGCTTTTTCAAAATCTTTTATAGATTTGTATTCATTCCATTGATTATAAAGATTAATATCTTCTTCAGATAATTGTTTTAATTCATGAGTAAATCCCATGATATCTAACATTTTAACTAATGTATTAAATTCTTTCGATACAGATTCAGGCGTTTTATCTTTAGATCGACTAATTTGATTTAAAACTTTAACTTGTTCCAAAATTGTTGTTAAAGCGAGCGATGTATTTAAATCATCAGATAAAGCATTGACCATTTTTTCTATCATTTCATTATTTATATCATTTGTGCTTACATGATTAACTTGTAAATATAATGATGTTGATTTTAAAATGTCTTCTACTTTTTTAACTTCCTTCTTAACATTTGTTAACACTTCGTCTGTAAAATTGAGTGGATTTCTATAATGTGTTGATAACATTAACCACTTATAATTATTACATCCTAATTCATCTAGTAAATCTTTTGCCCATAATACATTCCCTAATGACTTAGACATTTTTTCATTATTGATGTTAATCATTTGGTTGTGCATCCAAATATCTGAAATAGGATGATTATGATATGCCATTGATTGGGCAATTTCATTTTCATGATGCGGGAATTTTAAATCTTGTCCTCCACCATGAATATCAATTTTTCCATTTTCAAACAGATTATTAATCATTACGACACATTCTGTATGCCATCCTGGACGTCCTAATGACCATGGGCTTTCAAATTGGATACCTTCATCCGTTTTCTTCCATAATGCAAAGTCAGTAGAACTTTCTTTCTTATTATCGTCTACATTATCTGTTCTTTCACTTGCCCCTGCAATTAGGTCTTCTACTTTTATCTTTGAAAGCATCCCATATTCTTTAATCTTTGGCACTCTAAAGTAAACATCTCCGTCAGCTTCATATGCAAAGCCAGTGTCTACTAATGTTTTTATAAATTCAATGATCTGATTAATATTTTCAGTTACTCTAGGTGTGTAAGTTGGGCTTAGTAAATTTAAACGACTTCTTACTTCTTCGTACGCTTTAATATATTTATCAGTTAATTCTTTTTCAGTAATACCTTCTTGTTTTGCAGCTTTAATAATCTTGTCGTCTACATCTGTATAATTAGATACAAAGGTAACCTTGTATCCCAAATATTCAAATGTTCTACGTAAGATATCAAATACAATCATTGGTCTAGTATTACCAATATGAACATAGTTGTATACTGTTGGTCCACATACATAAATACTAACTTCGTTTTCTTTGATCGGATGAAATTCTTCTTTTTTATTAGTTAATGAATTAAATACTTTCATTTTTCCTCCATATAAAAAAGCTTTTGTGACTCAAAAGCTTATCTGCACTTATATAATAACAAACTCCGCTTAATATATCAATAGAATGAAAAGAAAAAAGGTGGAAATTTCCACCTTAATATAGTAATGAATTGAATACTTTAAGATATGCATCTGCACTCTTATCCCAATCAAGTTGTGCATTCATAGCACGTTCAACTAATTGTTGCCATTTATCAGGATAATCATGATAGATTGTTAAAGCATAGTCTATAATTTTCATCATTTCATGTGCATTATAATTAAAGAAACTAAATCCAGTTCCTGTATTTTCATATTCGTTATATGGTTCTACAGAATCTCTTAGCCCACCAGTTTCTCTAACAATTGGGATAGTTCCATAACGTAATGACATCATTTGTGATAAACCACATGGTTCAAATAATGATGGCATTAAGAACATATCACATCCTGCATAAATTCTACATGATAATCCAAAATCATATTTTAAATTTAATGATACTTTTTGATTATGATATGCAGCTATTCCTTTTAAAGCATCTTCATATTGTTGGTCACCTGCACCTAATATTACAACTTGAACATCTCTTGTCATTAATTCTTCAAAACGATTTAAAATTAAATCTAACCCTTTTTGAGATGTTAATCTTGTCACAATACCAATTAAAGGTACATTTGGTTTTACCGGTAAACCACATTCTTCTTGAAGTTTTGCTTTGTTTTTAGGCTTATTAGTTTTAAAGTTCTTTGCATTGAAATGATATGGTACTTCAGGATCTGTTTCCGGATCAATTCTCTTATAATCGATACCATTTAATATACCATATAAATCATGTCTTCTCATTTGAAGAATGGATTGTAATCCTTGCCCGTATTGTTCTGTTAAGATTTCTTCAGCGTATGTAGGTGATACTGTTGTGATAATATCACTGTAGAATATCGCTGCTTTCATCATATTTAAACAACCATCATTTCTTGTATTACCATTATAATATAAATAATTATCTAGTCCATACAAGTCAGATAATAAGCTTGGATCACATTTTCCTTGGAATGCTATATTATGAATTGTGAAAGTAATTTTGATACCTTGATAATATTCATAATAAGCATATCTTTCTTTGTAGATAGGCGCAATCATTGCTGCTTGCCAATCATGTAAAGATAAGATATCCGGTTTAATATCTAAATGAGATAACAATTCAAGTACTGCAAAATCATAGAATGCAAATCTTTCATTATCATCATCATATCCATATAATCCAGGTCTTCCAAAATAATCTTCATTGTCTATAAAATAATAAGTGACACCATCATAAATTGTTTTAAAAACACCGCAATAGCATTTTCTCCAACCTACGAAAATGTCATAATTAGTCACATATTCTAAAGTATCAGGATATTTAATATCCTGATACTTTGGTATAACTACTATAGATTCATGCCCTTTTTCAGCTAGAGCTTTTGGAAGGGATCCGAGAACATCTGCAAGTCCACCCGATTTGATATACGGATTAGCTTCACCACCTGCAAATACAATTCTCATTAAATAATATCTCCTTCGTATACGAATAGAGGTGCATCTTCTTCACCTTTTAATTCTTTTTTCTTAATAATTTGTGCATGTTTGTCAACAATAACGTTTTCTAACTTAGCACCAGCACCAATCTTAGCATCTGATAAGATGATACAATTTTTAACAACAGCACCTTTTTCAATCTTAACTTCTCTACCAATGATAGAGTTTTCTACAGTACCATCAATAATAGCACCGTTAGCTACGAATGCTTTCTTAACTGAAGAATTCTTTAAGTATTTAGTTGGAGGTGTGTCATTAGTGTTTGTGAAGATTGGCCAATTGCTCTTGAATACCATTGAATTGTATTCCATGTTAATTAATTCAAGAGATGTTTTATAGTAAGCAACTAATGAATCAACATTGCTTAAGTATCCTTTGTATTGGTAAGCATTAACTTTTCCATCAGCTATAGCTAAATCAACCATATCTTTTAATGTATAGAATGCTGATTCTTTAGCAGCATCTTTAACCATTTTTAATAAAGCATCTGTTTTAAATACATAAGTATTTAATGAAACTTCTTTATTTTTAGCAGTACCTTTATTAATTGATACGCTTGTAACTTTACCATCTTCAACTTTTACTACATCACCATCAATGAATGCAGTATCAGCATTTTTGATTTTTGAATATACTAAAGTAACATCTGCGCCTGATTTTTCATGTGCATCAACTACATCAGCATAGTTAATAGTATTTACTACATGAGCAGGAGCTACTACAACATAGTCAGCTTTTGCATTATAGATAAATCCTAAGTTTTCTTCTAAGTTATTAATATCTGTATTATAACTTGCATTATTTGCATATTTTTCATTATATAATGTAGATAAACCACCACGTTTTTGGTTTAAGTTCCAACTAGTTCCACCACCTAAGTGTTTGATGATTGATCTAGGTTTATCTTGAACTAAAACACCTACATTATCGATTCCTGAGTTAGAGAAATTTGATAAAACGAAATCGACAATTGCATAACGACCAAGGAAGCTAACTGAAGCAGCTGGTCTTTTATTTGTTAAACCTGAGTAATTTACATTACCATGTAAATTTACTAATCCAATTACTTTTGCCATTTTTCTCTTCCTCCCTATTTCTTCTTATTATTAGATAATAAAGCAACTTCTTTAGCTTCTTTATTAACTACTTCGTTCATTTTTACTGTGTAATTTTCATCAATAATTGCTTTGTAGATTTCAGCACCTTCTTCTACTAATACACCTGGCATTAATACTGAGTCGATAACTTTAGCACCTTTACCTACTTTTACGTTAGAGAATAATACTGATCCTTTAACTGTACCATCAATAATACATCCTTGAGTAATCATTGAGTTTGATACTTCAGCATCAGGACCGATTGATTGAGGTGTTCCTAATGTATCTTCAGTATAAATCTTCCAGTCTTTATTATCGTTATATAAGTCCAATTGTTTTTCAACAGGTAAATCTTTATCATTTAATAAGTCCATGTTTGCTTGCCATAAGCTTTCAACAGTACCTACATCTTTCCAATATCCTGTGAATGCCCAAGCATTTAATTTCTTTCCAGCATCTAACATATTATTAATGATGTTGAAACCAAAGTCATGAACTGAATCTGGATCTTTAGCATCTGCTACTAAGAATTTTCTTAATACTTTATAAGTGAAGATATAAATACCCATAGAAGCTAATGTTGATTTAGGTTCAGCAGGTTTTTCTTCGAATTCGTAGATTGTTTTACCATCTTCTTTAACGTTCATGATACCGAAACGTTTTGCTTCTTCTAATGTTACTGGTAATACAGCGATTGTTAAATCAGCACCTTGAGCTTTATGATCAGCTAACATTTCTGAATAGTCCATTTTATAGATATGGTCACCTGATAAGATAACTACATATTCTGGATCATATTGATCTAAGAAATCTAAGTTTTGATAAATTGCATCTGCAGTACCTGCATATACATTTAATCCATTAGCTGCAGTTTCACGTACTGGTAAGTTTACAGCCTTAGATTGTCCTCCATCTAACCCCCAGTTAGAACCTGATCCGATATATTGTCCTAATAATACTGGTTCGTATTGTGTTGGTAGACCTACAACATCTACACCTGAGTTTGCGCAGTTACTTAAAGGGAAGTCAATGATTCTATACTTACCACCAAAAGGAACTACAGGTTTCGCAACTTTAGCTGTTAATTCATATAAACGAGAACCACGTCCTCCAGCTAAAATCATTCCAACAATTTCTTTACCCATATTGTTTTTCCTCCTTAATTATGATTTATGAAAGTGCTTACCTATAGATTAATAATATCACATATCATTTAAAAATAGAATATTTAATTTACCTATAAACAGAAAAAAGAAAGCAAATTTTTTATGCTTCCCTTTTATCTTGATAATTTAATAAATATTTACGAATTGTTGAGATAAAATGCAACGAACCAGTTACCACAATATCCTTTTTATTAATTTCCGCTAATCTAAATGATTCTTCATAAGAATTAAGAATTTTTATTTCTTTATAGCCCTTATATTGTATGAGATCAATAGCACGATCATCTTTAAAGGTTGTTAAATAAACTATAAACCCTTCATTCACAAGTAAAGATAACATATAGTTTAAATTCTTATCCTTTAACGCACTAAATACTACGACAACATCATGCATATCATAGACATGTAGTGTTTTTATTAATTCTTCTATACCTTGAACGTTATGTGCACCATCTATATATACTTTACTTCCTTTATATTCTAGTGTTTCAAACCTTCCTAACCAGACTGCATTTTCAATTGCCTGTTCTGTTTTCTTAACATCTAGATTAATAAGTGAATTTAATGTGTATAGCGCTAGTCTTGCATTAGATACTTGATAAATACCTTGGCTTTTTAATATAAAATTCATGTTTTTAAATGTGAAGTGTACAGGTGGATGTTGAATCATATATTCAGGTACAACATGCATCATAACATTCTTTTTATCACATTCTTTTTGAAAAATATTTAATATAAACCCATTTGTTTCTGTAGTAAAAAATAAGGTGTCTTCCTTTATAACCCCTGATTTATCTTTAGCGATATCATTTAAGGTGTCTCCTAATAATTCTTGATGATCTAAGCCTACATTTGTGATTACAGAAGCAATAGGATGAATAATGTTTGTTTTATCCCTCGTACCACCAATACCACATTCTATAATTCTATAATTGATATCTTCTCGATCAAAGTAATCTAAAGCTATCAATAAATCGATTTCAAACATAGATAGATTTTCTTCTTCAATGAAAGAATAATATTTATTGATGTAGCTTAATAGATCTTCATCAGATATAGGTTCATTATCTATACGTATACGATCATTATGTTTATCTAAATAAGGTGATGTAAAAGTCGCAACGTGATATCCATGATTTTGAAGAATAGCACGCATATAATTTACAGTTGAACCTTTTCCATTAGTACCGCATACATGAATCATATTAGGTTGATGTATATTAATACCTGTTTTTTCTACAATTTTTTTGTATTCTTCAACGGTATGTCTACTTCTTTTTGATTCAATATATTGAATTGCTTCTTGAATGTTAGAAAACATTATTTAATACTCCAATCTATTGGTGTAATCCCATTACTTATTAAAAAGTTATTAGCAGTAGAGTAAGGTTTAGAACCAAAAAAACCTCTATAACTACTCAAAGGGGATGGATGAACACTTTTAATAACTAAATGTTTATTTGTATCAATCATACTTTCTTTCTTTATCGCAGCACTTCCCCATAAAATAAATACTAAAGGTTTTTCTCTTTGATCGAGTGAAGCAATCACTGCATCTGTGAATTGTTCCCAACCTTTATTTTTATGAGAGTTTGCTTTATGTGCTTCTACACTCATAACTGTATTCATCAATAGTACACCTTGTGATGCCCATGATGATAAGTCACCATGAGTTGGCATTTCTATACCTACATCATCGCATGCTTCTTTATACATATTAACCAAGCTAGGTGGTATCTTTACTTCTTTAGAAACACTAAAAGCAAGACCATTTGCTTGAAGAGGTTCATGATAAGGGTCTTGTCCCAATATAACTACTTTTACATCCTCATAATCACAATATGAAAATGCATTGTAAATTTGTTCAACTGGTGGATAACATACATTGTTTTTATATGCATCATCTAAGAACTTCTGCAAAGATTTAAAATATTCTTTTTCTTGTTCGAATTTTATAATTTCTTCAAATGTCATATATTACTCCACATACAAGTAAGACAATATACTTGGTAATCTTTTTCGCCATTGTGCTTCATTATGTGTTGCACCTTCTATATATACACTTCTATAGTTGTTTAACTTTCCGTCCAACCAATTTTCTATCGTATGATTTGCATCAATATACCATTGATCCTCTTCTTCACTACCACAGCCTTCAAATTGTCCATAGTCCATATAGAATCGATCGATTTCTTCAAAGTGACACTTTGATATTAATTTTTCATATTGAGGCATATAAAACCAATAAGCTGTTGATACAGCTGCAGCCTTATGGAATACTTCCGGTCTAGCAAGTATAGCATAACTTGCAATAACCCCTCCCATTGAACTTCCTATGATTGTTGTGTCATCTACTAATGTTCTAAATCTATGATCAATATAAGGTTTTAATGTATCTGCAAGCCAAGAAATATATTTCTTACCTTCTCCGCCTATTATAATATCTTGATGAACTTCTCTTTGAGATAACTTTTTAGATATTTTCCAAGGACCATATTCATTCATTCTACCAACATCGCCTTCTCCACAAGGAATAGCAACCATAATTAATTCTAGATTTAATTCTTTACATGCTTCTATAAATCCCCAACTTACGCCACTAAAAGAGGTTGCATCAAAGAATGCATTTTGGCCGTCTTGTATATATATAACTGGGTATCTTTTATCTTCGTTGAAGTAATTATCCGGAAGATAAACAGTTATATCTCTTGTACGATTTAATTTTTTCATTTTAAAATCTTTTATATTTACAAACATAACTTCCCTCTACATATGAAAAGAATAAGCATAATGCTTATTCTTCACTCTTTGGTAATTTAACGACTTCTTCTCCTGATTCAGTAAATCCATAACGATTTCTAGCGCTTTGTATTATATAGTCTTCATCTTCGCTATTTTTTACATCTTCTTGTAAGTCTTTTATATCTTCTTCGTATGATTCTTTTTCTGCAACTTGTGCATTATATTCTTGTTTTTCAACAAAATACCTTACGATGGTGCGGCCTGTTAAAAACATACATCCAATAGCAACACAAATACAAAATAAACCTTTAATCGTATTTAGATTTAATTTTTTCTTTTTTGTTTTTTTCTTTGTTGCCATAATACCACCACCGTTTTTGTATTATATCATAATTTATATTGCTTTCAATCTTAACGATTTTTCATCATAAATCGATATGAATCTTTACACATATCTTCTATATTCTTTTCTGCTTGCCAACCTAATTCTTCTTTTGCCTTTGAAGCATCTGCATAACATGTTGCGATATCTCCAGCACGTCTAGGTTTGATTGCATATTTAATAGTGACGCTGTTTGCTTTTTCATAAGCTTTTACAACATCAAGTACACTATATCCAATACCTGTACCTAAATTATATGTATAAACATTTGCTTTATCTGTTAATTTCGTTAATGCCTTTACATGTCCTTTAGCTAAATCTACAACATGGATATAATCTCTTACCCCTGTACCATCAGGTGTATTATAGTCATTTCCAAATACACCTAAACATTCTAATTCTCCTACCGCAACTTTTGCGATATATGGTACTAGATTGTTTGGAATACCATTAGGATCTTCACCAAGTAGTCCACTCGCATGTGCACCAATTGGGTTAAAATATCTTAATAATACAATATGCCATTCATTGTCAGATACATATACATCTCTTAAAATATTTTCAATCATTAATTTAGTTGATCCATATGGATTTGTAGTAGGACCAACTGGGAAATCTTCTTTTATTGGGACAGTATGTGGATCACCATATACTGTTGCGCTTGATGAGAAGATTAATCTCTTACAATTATATTTTCTAAGTAATTGACATAAAACAAGTGTAGAACGAATATTGTTATCATAATATTCCATAGGTTTTTGTACAGATTCACCTACTGCTTTATATCCTGCAAAATGAATTGCACCATCAATTTCATTTTCTTTAAAGATTTTTTCCATTGCGACTTCGTCGCAACAATCTACTTGATAAAATTTAACACTTACTCCTGTAATTTTTTCAATCTTATCTAGTACATCAATTTTAGAATTAAATAAGTTATCTACAATAATAACTTCATGTCCTTCTTGAATTAATTCAACGACTGTATGAGAACCTATATATCCCATACCACCTGTTACTAATATTTTCATAAATTTCTCCTATAATAATCTCATTGTTTTAATCACAACTGGTGTGACTGGTACATCTTGATAGTACCCCACAGATGTTGTAGGCGTATATGCAATTTCATCTATAACTTCTAATCCTTCTGTGATTTTTCCAAATGCTGCATAGTCACCATCTAAATGTGGTGCAGGTGCATGCATAATAAAAAATTGTGAAGATGCACTATCTTTGATCATAGTACGTGCCATAGATAAAACACCTTTATCATGTTTTAAATCATTTTTTATACCATTGCTAGAAAATTCACCTTTGATAGATGCTGTTTCTTTTGGATTCATATTTGCATCCATACCGCCACCTTGAATCATAAATCCAGGAATGACTCTATGAAATATTAATCCATCATAAAAATGATTCTCTATTAATTTCACAAAATTATCTACTGTGATTGGTGCTACTTCTTTATAAAGTTCACCTTTCATTTTCTTTCCGTTTTCTAATTCTATTTCAAATAATATATTTGCCACAATATAACTCTCCTATCTTTTCGCCATTATAATACCACTTATTTCATATCTTTTCACTAGTTTTGATATGAAAACGCTTTCATAATATCATTAAAAATGCTATGATTATAATATATTATTAACGCTATAAGGAGATGATTTAAATGCGTTCATATCATGCTAATGAAATTGGTAACGTAGCGGTATTGGGCCACTCAGGAAGTGGAAAAACAAGTATTCTAGAAGCAATGGCCTTACGTGCTGGTATTACATCTAGACTTGGAACTATCAAAGATGGTAATACCATTTGTGACTATGCACCTGAAGAAATAGAAAAACAAGGATCAATTGGTTTATCTGTTCTTCCTATTGAATGGAATAACGTTAAGATTAACTTACTTGATACACCTGGTGCATTTGATTATGTAGGTGAAGTAGAAGCTGCACTTAATGTAAGTGAAAGTGCATTGATTATTGTTCCAGCAACAGAAGGAATCACTGTAGGAACTAAACAAGCAATGCATAAAGCTAAAGATAAAGGTAAGATTATTTATATTAGTGGGCTTGATTACCCTAACGCAAACTACAAACTTAAATTAGATGAATTAAAAGAAACATATGGTAAGGTAATTGCTCCAATCCAAGTACCTATCATAGAAGATAATAAAATGGTTGGATATGTGAATGTTGCTAAAATGGAAGGTAGATATTTTGATGGCGATATGACTCATCCATGCGATATCCCTGATAATATGTGGGATGAAATTAATCCAATCAAAGAAATGATTGATGAAGCTGTCGCAAATTCCAGTGATGAATTATTGGATAAATATTTCAATGAAGAACCATTCACAAAAGAAGAGATATCTTGGGCCTTAAGAGCTGGTGTTCAAAATAATACAATCATTCCAGTTTTATGTGGTACTGATCAAATTGGTATACAAATTATATTAAATAGTATGGCTGCTTTCTTTAGTGCAGCAGGTGATACGACTAATTCTATTATCGCAAAGAATATAGATACTCAAGAAGAAGATTTGATCGGGTTTGATGAATCATTACCTGCATCTTTATTTGTATTTAAAACAATTGCTGATCCTTTTGTAGGTAGATTATCTTTATTCAAAGTAGCTACTGGTTGTATTAAGACTGGTATGTCACTTGTTAATCCAATTACAAATGAAGTAGAAAAACTCAACAAATTGTATATTCCTAGAGGTAAAGAATTAATTGAGGTAGATGAATTATATGCAGGAGATATTGGTGCTGTTAGTAAACTATCTACCACAAAGACAAATGATACTTTGTGTACATTAGATTATAGAGTTAGTTATGCACCTATTCAATTTTCTAAACCTTATTATGGTAAAGCAGTTAAGCCAAAAGGAAAAGGAACTGAAGAAAAGATTTCTTCAAGTATTTCTAAATTATTAGAAGAAGATTTAACACTTCATTTTGAAACGAATCCTGAAACTAAACAACAATGTTTATATGGCTTAGGAGATATGCATATTGATAGCGTATTATCTAAACTTAAAAATAGATATAAAGTAGATGTAACTTTAGAAGATATTATCATTCCATACAGAGAAACAATTAGAAAAGAAGTTACAGAACGTACTAAATATAAGAAACAATCTGGTGGACATGGTCAATATGGTGAAGTAGAAATTAAGTTTGAACCTACAAACGATTATAATACAAGTTATGTATTTGAAGAAGAAGTCTTTGGTGGTGCTGTTCCAAAAGCTTACTTCCCTGCTGTTGAAAAAGGATTACAAGAATCTGTGCAATCAGGTGTACTTGCTGGATATCCAGTGTTAGGAATTAAAGCAACGCTTCTTGATGGAAGTTATCATCCTGTAGATTCAAGTGAAATGGCATTTAAAACTGCAACTTGTATGTGTTTCAAAGATGCATTAGTTAAAGCATCCCCAATATTACTCGAACCGTTTGTAAAAATGAATGTCTATGTTGATGATGAATTTACTGGAGATATCATGAGTCATTTCAATAAAAAGAGAGCTAGAGTCATTGGTAGTGAAGCTTTAAGCGATGGTATTATAAAAATTGAAGCTGAAGCACCACAAGCAGAAGTAATGAATTATGCTGTTGAATTAAGATCTATTACTCAAGGTCAAGGTTTCTTTGATATGACATTCTTAGACTATGAATTTGTAAATGACGCCACATTAAAGAAAATAATTAAATAAGTTATTGATTAGGGATGTGTATGACACATCCCTTTTAATATATAGTTAAATTGACTTTTTTTATATTTTTCATTACTATATTAAACGAGGTATTGAAATGAAAAATAAACTTATAAAAGCATTTATTGTTTCTAGTATGTTTTGCGGTATGTTTATTAATGATGTACATGCTGTAAACTTTTCTGGAAAAGAATCATACTATATTACATTATGTTCTTCTAAAAGTTTAACAGCATCTCAGAAGACAACATGTCAAAGTTTTAGTACTTATCTTAAAACTAAAACGCAATCACTTACTTCTTCTTTATCTACAATTAAGAAAAGTATTGCATCTTCTGAATCTACGATTAATAGTTCTGCTGAAACACTAGAAGATATCAATGAAAATATCAATTCATTAAAATCTCAAATCGAAGAGATTACTGCTGAAGTGAATGAATTAAATTCTGAAATTTCTTCCAACAAACAAGCAATCAAAGAATTGAAGGATTTAATTAAATCAAAAGAAGAAAAGCTTTCGGATCAAATGTATCAAATGCAATCAACCTATAATTCTAGTGCATTCTTAAATTATGTGTTGAATGCTGAAAGTATATCTGATATTTATTCTCGTATTTCATCTCTAAGAGAAATTACTGAAAGCGACAAACAAGAAATTGAAACTTTAGCTGTACAAAAAGATTTGTTAGATGAAGATGAAAAGAAACTTGAAGCTGAAGAAAAAGTCGCAAAAGCAAAACAAAAACAATTAAACACTTTAAATAAATCACTTAAATCTCAACAAGATAAATATCTTGCGATTATTAAAAAAGAAAAAGGTGATTTAGCTGCAGCAGAAAAGAAACTAGGTATTACAGAAGATACAATAGAAACTTATACTGATGCTCAAAAAGAAATAGATGAAAACTTGAGTAAGATGATTGTTCAAGCTGAAACAACTTCAACTAAATCATCTGCATCTATTAGTGGAGAAGCATTAGCTAATGCAATTGTCGCAACTGCATCTAGTAAACTAGGATGTCATTATTACTGGGGTGGTTGTCATTCAACAAGTCAAATCCAAAGTAGTTCTACATCATTATTTGACTGTTCTGGTCTTGTTAACTGGACTTTATATCATGCAGGATATGGTTTATATAATAAAGTATCTGGAGGATATGCAAGTGTTGGTTCTGCGGTAAGTTACAGTAACATGCAACCAGGAGATATTATTACATTTAAATATTCTGGTTCATCTAGTGTACAACACGTTGGAATCTATGTAGGAAATGGTTATATGATTAATGCCTTAGGTGAAGGTAGTACTTGTAAACCAGGAAGCTGTGCTAAAAACGATGCTGGTAAGCATGCAGTCGTATTATCAAGCGTTGCGCCAGGTACAACATTCTACAATTCAATCTATGCAATTAGAAGATTAGGATAAGATAAAAACTCACGAGTGATTCGTGAGTTTTTCTTATACCCTTATGTATTTACTTTAAAATAGATAAATGTTAAAATCCATTTCGTAATAAGAAGAATGATTTCTTTTAATTTAATGGCTGGGGTAGAGGGATTCGAACCCCCGGATGTCAGATTCAGAGTCTGATGCCTTACCGCTTGGCGATACCCCAAAGTCAAAAAGACTATAACATTTTTTATAAGGAGATTCAATAATATGAGAACACGATTTGCACCTAGTCCTACGGGATATATGCATATAGGAAATTTAAGAACTGCTTTATATTGCTATTTAATCGCAAAGCATGATAATGGAAAGTTTATTTTACGTATCGAAGATACTGATCAAAACAGAGAAGTTGAAGGTGCGATTGATATGATTTATAAAGTCATGGAAGATACTGGACTAGGATATGATGAAGGTCCAGATAAACCAGGTGATGTTGGGCCTTATATTCAATCAGAACGTTTATCACTTTATAAAGAATATGCTGATAAACTCGTTGATTTAGGTGCTGCTCACTACTGCTTCTGTGATACAGAAACAATTGAGGCTAGTAAAGCCGAAGGAAATGAAGAAGACGGCTATATTGATCCATGTAAAAATCTAACAATCGAAGAAGCCAGAGAAAGAATTAAAAATGGAGAACCATATTGTGTAAGACAAACTATTCCTTCTACTGGAACTACTTACTTTGATGATGAAATATATGGAAGAATTGAAGTTGAAAATAGTGGATTATCTGAAGGTGTTTTATTAAAGACAGATGGTTATCCAACTTATAACTTTGCTAATATCATTGATGACCATTTAATGGGAATTACTCATGTTGTTAGAGGAAATGAATATCTTTCTTCTACTCCTAAATATAATTTAATCTATCAAGCATATGGTTGGGATACACCTGTATATATTCATTGCCCTCCAGTTATGAAAGATGAACAACATAAGTTATCTAAGCGCAATGGTGATGCTTCTTATCAAGATTTAATTGAAAAAGGTTATTTAAATGAAGCTATCTTAAATTATATCGCTTTACTTGGTTGGTCACCTGATGGAGAAGAAGAATTATTTACATTAGAAGAATTAAAAGAAGTATTTGATTACAAGAGAATTTCTAAGAGTGGTGCAATATTTGATATCAATAAATTAACTTGGATGAATGGTATGTATTTAAGAAAGAAATCTGTCGATGAATTCCATGAATTATGCTTACCATACTATAAAGATTTAGATCAAAGTTATGATTTACATATGATTTCTGAATTACTGCAACCTAGAGTTGAAGTATTAACTGAAATTCCAGAAAAGATTGATATCTTTACTAAACCATATAAATTCAATGTGGATATGTTTAATCATAAACGTCAAAAAACAAATCCTGAAAACTCATTAGAAGCTTTAAATTGGTTATTACCAGAATTAGAAGCATTAGATGATTATAGTGATGTAGAGAAAATCACAAACTTAATGATGGATATTGCGGCTAAACATGAAGTTAAAAATGGTAGAGTAATGTATCCTGCTACTGTTGCCTTAACTTTTAAATCACCTACTCCAGGTGGTGCTAGTGAAATAGCTCATATTATAGGCAAAGAGAATACAATTAATAGAATCAAAGATGCTATTAATAAATTAGAGGAAGTTGTCAATGGATAATACAATCTTTGAACAATACAAAGCATTAATTGATGGAGAAGATCAATTATCAGTACTCGCAAATACTAGTGCCTTTGTAAATGAACATTTGGATAATTGTAATTGGGTTGGATTTTATCTAAGAAAAGGTAACGAACTATTATTAGGACCTTTTCAAGGAAAAGTAGCTTGTTATAGAATTCAAATAGGCAAAGGGGTTTGTGGTACTGCTGCATATACTAAAGAAACTCAAGCTGTAAAAAATGTTCATGAATTCCCTGGACATATTGCTTGTGATAGTTCAACAAATAGTGAAATTGTTGTACCGATGATTGTAAATGATGAAGTAGTTGGTGTTCTTGATTTAGACTCTCAATCATTTGAAAGATTTGGTAATAACGAAAAGGAATTCTTAGAAAATATTGTTAAAATATTAATTGAATCTGCATATTAAAATGTGGTCTCACAATGAGTGAGACCACTTATTTTTATTTCTTATTCAGATTTAATAATCCTAAAGGGATATGACAATATCCTGTTGGATTATTATCTAAGTATTTTTGATGATAATCTTCTGCATTATAGAAGTTATCTAATGGTTGTATTTCTACCGCAAGTTTAGCGTTTATTTCTTTTTCAACCTTTTCACAATATGAAGAGATTATTGGTAAATCTGTATTATCTACATAATAAATACCTGTTCTATATGAAATACCCTCATCTTCACCTTGCTTATTAACACTTGTAGGATCGATTACCATAAAGTAGTATTCTAGTATTTTATTTAATGAAATAATTGAATCATCATATTCTACTTTAACTGTTTCAGCATGCCCTGTAATTTCATGTTTAACATCTTCGTATTTAGGGTTCTCAGTTTTCCCATTTGCATATCCAACTGTTGTTTTTTTAACACCATCAAATTGATCAAAAAACTTTTGTACACCCCAAAAGCATCCGCCTGCTAAGTATATTGTTTTCATGTTTATATTCTCCTATAAAAATAAGGCACATTGTGCCCTATGATAATTTCTTAAATAACCAGTTTCCAATATTTTGTACGATTTGTACAAATACAATTAAGATAATAGATGTCACAATTAAGTAAGGAAGGTTATATGCTTGATATCCTCTTCTTATCGCAACGTCACCAAGTCCTCCGGCACCTACAGCACCACCCATTGCGCTATATCCTACAAGTGAGATTAAAGTTAATACGATACCTGAAAGAATAGCAGGGAATGCTTCTTTTAAGTATACTCTAAATATTATTTGAATATCACTTGCACCAAATGACTTAGCTGCTTCTACAAGTCCTGGATCAACACCTCTTAATGCCGATTCAATAACTCTTGCCACAAATGGGATTGCGGATATTGTAAGTGGCACAATACATGCTGTTGAACCTAGAGAAGTTCCTACAATTAATCTAGTAAATGGAATAACTAATAAGATTAAGATAATAAATGGGAAACTTCTAAATGTATTTACAATAAAGTCTAATACTTGATAAATTGCTTTATTTGGTTTTAATCCATCATCAGCAGTTAATGTTAAAATGATAGCTGGAATAAACCCTAAGATTACTGAAAAGAGAGTTGAAAAGAATACCATGTATAGTGTTTCTTTTGTTGCTTGAATCATTGTACTAGCCATTGTTTACTACCTCCCATTCAATATGATTATCTGTTAAGTATTTTGTTACTTTATCTTTTACATCATCTTCAACATTGATGATTAAACTTCCTAAGATTCTTCCTCTAAAGTTTTCAAGTTTACCTTGAACGATATCAAAGTCTACATCTAATTCTCTAGCTAGAGATGTTACTGTATGACCTTTTGAAGTTGAATCATCAGTGAAGAATAATTTAATATTAGTTCCTTCAGTAGGTAAGATTTTTGAATCGTCTCCCGCAAAGTCTTGAATATCTTCATTTGAAGATACAAATAATTCTTCTGGTTTACCTTTTGCAATAATCTTACCATTCTTTAAGAATACTACTTTATTACAGATTTGTTTAATTACTTCCATTTGGTGAGTAACGATGATAACTGTAATACCTAATTCTTCATTTATCTGTCTTAATAATTTTAAAATATCTTGAGTTATTTTAGGATCAAGTGCACTTGTGGCTTCATCACATAATAAGATCTTAGGATTTAATATTAATGCTCTAGCTATTGCTACACGTTGTTTTTGCCCACCTGATAATTCTCTAGGTTTAGCATTAATTTTTTCTTCAAGTCCTACTAATTTTAGTAATTCATGAATTCTTTTATCGTTTTCTTCATCTTTAGGATTTTGTTTCCAAAATCTTAATGGTAATGCTACATTTTCATAAACAGTTAATCTATTTAATAAGTTAAAGTTTTGGAAAATCATTCCCATATCTTTTTGAACTAATCTTAATTCTTGTTTTGATAAATCTTTAATTTCTTTATCAAATGCTTTGATAGATCCAGATTGATAATCTTCTAATCCATTAAAGCATCTCATAAGTGTAGATTTACCTGCTCCAGATTGTCCAATAATACCAAATATATCCCCTTGTTCAATATCAAATGAAACATCTTTGATAACTTCTAAATCATCGAAACTTTTACATAAATTTCTTACTTGTATCATTTTTGCCCCTCCTTAACTATATCAACACTTTTATATAAATAAGTGATTATTTACATAAAAGTATTGAGGTACTATAACTAGTACCTCAATAGTTTATTCAATTAATTAGAATACACAAACTACAGCTGAACCATAATTTTCTTTGATGTAATCTTTTACTTTATCAGAAGTAATAGCTTTAACTAATGCTTTAGTTTTTTCAGTTTCTTCATTACCTTCTTTAACTACTAAATAGTTAGTTCTGGCTTCAATATCTGGTGTTTCAACAAAGATTGAGTTAGCACTATCTTTAATATTAGATTCTAATGCATAGTTACCATTTACTACAACTGCAGCAACTTTTTTATCATCTACTTGTTTTGGAACTGAAGCAGCTTCAACAGCAGTAAATGTTAAGTTTAATTTGTTTTCAGTAATACCATCTAATGGATCACCATCTGATCCTACTTTATCAGCATCATATTTGATTAATCCTGCAGCAGCAACAACACCTAATGCTCTCTTTTCGTTATCGAAATCGTTAGGAACTACGATTGTATCACCTTTTGATACTTCATCAAGGCTTTCGTAATTCTTAGCGAAGATTTGCATTGGTTCATAGTGAACACCTTGAACAGCTGTTAAATGTAATCCAGCTGATTCATTTTGATCTTCCATGTAAGCTAAAGTTTGGAAGTAGTTAGCATCTAATTCTCCTTCTTCAAGTGAAGTGTTTGGAGTGACATAGTCTGTAAATTCTACAACTTCTAATGTCCATCCATCTTCTGCTAATACATCTTTTACAACGTCATTTAAGATCATTGCATGAGGAACTGCTGTAGCTCCTACTGTAATTGTTTTATCATCGTCAGATTTTGATGATGATCCGCATGCTGCAAGTGAAAGAGTTAATGCAGTAGCGACTAATGCTTTTACTAATCTTTTCATTTTCTTTTCTCCCTTTTTATTTTAATTAGTATCAATATAACTCAAACGATTAAAAAACTCGTCCTTATATAAAGGACGAGTTGTATTACCCGTGTTACCACCTTAATTCATTATTATGTCACCATAATAACCTTATCGAGTACTCCCAATTCATGTTTTATACTCTATCACTATAACGTGTGAATACGTCATATCCTTACTTATTAAAAGCTCGGTATGCAACTCCAAGGCCATGTTCATTAAGTCTTTCATGTTTGCTTTTCACCATCCAGCAACTCTCTACTCATTACTACTCTTAACTACTCTTCTCTTCTTAGTCTTTGTTATATTGTGTAATTATATTATTATAATTGTATACATTTGTCAACAACATTATTTCAATAATTCTTCGATTGCATAACACATTTGATCTACAACATGTCCGGCTTGAGATTGCACATCGCTTGGTGAATACGTAAATGTAAAACTGTTTTTAAATGCTTTTAACATTGGTAAGTCATTATAACTATCCCCAACACATGCAACATCTTCTTCTTTAACATCCCATAGTTTTCTTAATTCATTAATGCCAGTTTCTTTTGAACAACCAGTTTTAACACAATCCACATCATTGATGTTTTGGTATGCTGTGATGCCTTCTATATTTTCATCAACATATTGTGTTGCTTTTTTTGCATCTTCTTCCGTATCGAAATGAAATGATGTACCAAATATAATTTCTTTATTTAATGCATCATCATTTTCTAATGTAGCTCTAAATGATGCATCACCAAACACATGATTAAAGTCATTTTTTACATATACTTTATTGTTGCACATGATTACTGCTCTTTGATTAGGATATAACTTTAATAATTCTTTTACACCTACTATTGGCATATCATTTTTTATTAATATGTTCCCATCTCCATCATATACACATGCACCACTATTTGTGATATAGAAGTCTATATGTATATCTTTAGACATAAAATGGCTAATGCCCATATATGGTCTTCCTGTACATACGCCAAATTTATGTCCAGCGCTTTGGAACTTCTTTATCGCAATGATATCCTCTTTTTTATAATGACCTTCTACATTTTCAAAGTACAATGTACCATCAAAATCACTTGCTAATACTTTCATTTTTTCTTCCTCTTTTAAGAAAAAGTAAGCATTAAATGCTTACTTTGGTAATTTAAATGAACTCTTTAATGAAACAATTCTATTGAACACTGGATTTCCTTCAGTGCTATCTTTTGTATCAATACAGAAATATCCAAGTCTTGCAAATTGGAATGCATCGCCTGGTTTATACTTATTTACCTCTTCTTCAATATAACAATTTTCAACTACAGTTAATGAATTAGGATTTAAATTAACACTACCATCCTCGTTATATACACCTTTTTCTTCATCAACTAAGTTTTCATATAAACGAGTTGTAACTTTTTTACAATGATTTGCTGGAACAAAATGAATTGTTCCTTTCACTTTTCTTGCAGTAAATCCTGTACCATTTTTTGTTTCAGGATCATATGTCGCATGTACAACTGTTACTTTACCATTTTCGTCAGTTTCATATCCTGTGCATGTTACGAAATACGCGTTCATAAGTCTAACTTCATTTCCCGGGAAAAGTCTGAAGTATTTCTTCACTGGTTCAATCATGAAGTCATCGCGTTCAATCCATAATTCTCTTTCAAATGCTACTTGATGTGTGCCAAGTTCAGGATTTTCCATATTGTTTGCAGCATCTAAATATTCAACTTCACCTTCTGGATAGTTATCAATAATTAATTTAATTGGATCAATAACTGCCATAAGTCTAGGTGCTTTTAATTTTAAATCATCTCTAATACAATATTCTAATTGTGCATAGTTAACTGAAGAGTTTGCTTTAGTTACACCTACTGTTTCCATGAATTTTTCTATAGAAGCAGGAGTAAATCCCCTTCTTCTAAGTGCAGCAATTGTAACTAATCTTGGATCATCCCATCCATCTACAATACCTTGATCAACTAAACGTTTAATATATCTTTTACCTGTAATAACATTTGTAAGATATAATTTCGCAAATTCAATTTGTTTTGGTGGATGTGGATATTCTAATTCTGTGACTACCCAATCGTATAGTGGTCTGTGATCTTCAAATTCTAATGTACAAATTGAATGTGTAATTCCTTCGATTGCATCTTCAATAGGATGTGCAAAGTCATACATTGGATAGATACACCATTTATCTCCAGTGTTGTGATGTGTCATTCTTGCAATACGATAAATGATTGGATCTCTCATGTTAATATTTGAAGATGCCATATCTATTTTTGCACGTAATACTTTACTACCATCTTCGAATTCACCATTTTTCATTCTTTCAAATAAATCTAAGTTTTCTTCAATTGATCTATTTCTATATGGTGAGTCTTTACCTGGTTCTGTTAAAGTCCCTCTATATTCTCTTATTTCATCAGCAGTTAAATCACACACATAGGCTTTTCCTTTTTTTATTAATTTAATAGCTGCTTCATACATTTGATCAAAATAGTTTGATGCATATTTAATTTCACCATTATATTTAGCGCCTAACCATTCAACATCTTTTACAATTGATTCAACAAACTCTGTTTTTTCTTTCATTGGGTTTGTATCATCGAATCTTAAATTAAAACTACCGTTATATTCTTTTGCTAAACCATAATTTAGTAAAATACTTTTTGCATGTCCGATATGAAGATATCCATTAGGTTCTGGTGGAAATCTTGTCGCAATCTTAACGTATTTTCCCTGTGATAAGTCTTCATCTATAATCTTTTCTATAAAATTTTTACTTTCAACATTATCCATATTAATACCTCCATAAATTTGAATTTAGTTTATCATAAATTTGTATACAATTAAAGAAGAAAGAACAGGATTGTATTTCCTGTTCTAATTATAATTCTCATATATTTCATTAAATAGTTCTACAAGTTCTTTTCTATTTACTTTACATACTTCCCTATCATATGTGTATATACCATTAATTTCGTTTTCTACATCTGATAATTGTGTATATATGACACCACATAACCCTCTTGGTATTGATGGAATAACTGTTTTCTTGTATAACTTCTTAATTGTTTTAGTAAGTGATTCAACGCTTTCGTTTTTCCCATAGCCGTAATCTGCATTTTCTGCTATATGATCACTAATTTTGCATTTAAAACCTCCACATTCTGTTAACATCAATATTTTTCCGGCTCTGTGATTCAATTTTCTATTCGTAAAGTACATGTGTACACTTTGAACATCACTATGTCTTTGATGGAACCAACCGCTTGTTGAATCAAAGATTCTTGTTTCATCTAAGCTCTTTAATTCTGTATAGATTTCGTCACTTTGAACTTGTCCCCATCCTTCATTAAAAATAGTATATCCAATAACACTAGGATGATTATTTAAATAATGCATTGTATCTTTGCAGTGTTTCACAAAGAAATTCTTTCTTTGTTTATTGAAACAAACTAAATCAAACTTGTATTTAAATCCTAAATTAGGTAACAATGTGTCAAATACATAACTTACTCTGCCGCTATGAACCATATCTTGTAATACAAGCATTCCTTCCTTATCACAATAGTAATAGAAGATATCTGGTTCTACTTTAGCATGCTTTCTAAGTGTATTAAATCCTAGGTTATGCATTCTTTGTATATCTTTTAAATAATCTTCAGGAACTTCTGGTGTATAGATTCCTTTTTTGTAGTATCCTTGATCCAACACACCATTAATAAATATAGGATTATTATTTAAGAATAACTTTTGTGCTTTCCCAATTAATTGCATTTTAACTTCTCTTAATGCAAAGTAACTTTGTACACTATCTGACTTTGTGGATATTTTCATATCATATAAATACGGATCAGAAATATCCCATAAGTGAGGATTATCTATTTTTATGACGATATTCTTATCTTTATATTTTTCTTTAAAATTAATTGCTGGAATCTCTACTTCAAATTCCTTACTTGCTGAATCAATAGATAATTCTACTTTATCTAGTGTTGTTTTAATTTGTATATCTTTGATATATCCAATATTTACTTCTTCAATCCATACTGATTGCCATATACCAGATACTTGTGTATACCACATTCCTCTAGATTTCTTAGATTGCTTCCCATAAGGTAAGTTCTTATCTAGTTCATCAATTGCTTTCACAACAAGTGTATTTTCTTTTTGAATATAAGGTGTGATATCTAGAGTAAAAGGAAGATATCCTCCAATATGTTCTCCTACATAACTACCGTTTAAATATACTTCACATATTGCATCCACTGCACCAAAGTGCAACAATACGAGATCTTTACTTTTCTTGAATGTGAATTCTTTTTTATAGATCATTGTTGAGGAAACACCATCAATATAACCAGACAACTCAGATTCTGGTGGATAAGGCACTATAATGTCTCTACCATTTAATTGCCACTGTCCATTTAATAATAAATAGTTGTCTCTGACTAATTGAGGTCTTGGATAAACATCCCACATATTTCTCAACTCCTTCCTTTAACATAATAACACAAATGTACTTTATTTCAAAATCACAAGGAGTAGCGATTGCTACTCCTTGATTACTTTCTTTAATTTCTTATCAAAATCTTTTCTTTTTAACATGATAATATTACCGCATCCAAGACACTTAATCTTAATATCCGCACCAATTCTAATGACTTGCCATTGATTTGATAGTTTGCATGGATGAGGTTTTTTCATTTCTACAATATCATTTAATTCGTATTCCATTATTTTCCCTCGCGAGCTAAGTAAGTTTCCAATGTATTTTCTAATAACATCGCAATTGTCATAGGTCCTACGCCGCCTGGTACAGGTGTGATATAAGATACCTTATCTTTGACGGATGCATAGTCAACATCTCCACATAACTTATTATTTTCATCTCTGTTGATGCCTACATCTAATACAACAGCACCTTCTTTAATATATGACCCATCAAAGAATTTTGGTTTACCAATTGCAGCTACTAATACATCTGCTTTTTGACATTCTTCTTTTAAATTCGCTGTTTTTGAATGACACATTGTTACTGTCGCATTTCTTTGAAGACACAATAATGAAACAGGTTTACCTACAATATTGCTTCTTCCTACTACCACAACATGTTTACCTGTTAAATCATAATTAATTTCATCTAGTAATACCATCATCCCTTTAGGTGTACATGGCACAATGCCCTTTTGTCCTAAAAATAGTTTGGCGACATTATCCGGATGAAATCCATCTACATCTTTACTAGGATCGATTAAATTTAATATTCTTTCTTCATTAATATGTTTTGGAATTGGTAATTGAACCAAGATACCATCTACAGTATCATCGTTATTTAATTTTTCTATTTCATTTACTAATGTTTCTTCAGAAATGGTATCTTCTAATCGAATAATTTTTGATAAGATACCAGTATATTCGCATCCTCTTTCCTTATTTCTTACATAAGTTTTACTTGCTGGATCTTCACCTACAAGTATTACTACAAGTTTTGGAATACGTTTTCCAGATTGTTTTAATTGATCTATTTTTTCTTTTAATTTGTCTTTTCTTTTTTGTGAGATTTCTTTACCTAATATATCCATTTTCAAACCTCCATATGTTGTTTTTAATATACAAGATATTTCCCTTATTCTCAAGTTTTGTGCTTGTATATATAAGATTTTATCGTTATAATAATTTCAAGGCAATGATATAGGATATGTCTTTATAAATATTACTTTTTAGAGAAGAGATGGTTGGTGAAAATCTTAAGTAAGTTATAAAGGTACTCCCTATGAGCTATTATTGAAAAGATAATCGTATGTGTTGCGTTAAAGCACAAGAGGCTATAGTAATATAGTAAATAAAGGTGGTACCACGAGATTTCGTCCTTTGACGAGATCTTTTTTATTTATAGGAGGACTTATGAAACTAGGTATTATAGGTTTAGGAACCGTTGGCTTAGGTGTTGTAGAAATACTAACCAACGAAAAAGAAAGACTAGAAAAAGAATTCAATGAAGAGATTACTATTAAATATGGTTGTGCACTCGAAGATGTCACATTACCTAAAGGTATTATCTACACAACAAACTATAAAGAAGTACTAGATGATGATGAAGTAGATACAATTGTAGAACTCATTGGTGGGACAACCATCGCAAAAGATATTATCTTAGAATCATTTAATAAAGGAAAGAATGTCATAACAGCTAACAAAGCATTAATAGCGCATTATGCTAAAGAATTATTTGAAGCTGCCAATAACAACAACTGTCATTTCTTCTATGAAGCAAGCGTTGGTGGAGGAATTCCAGTTGTTGTACCCGAGAAAGAATCTTTAATCGCAAATAATATTAAAAAAATAGAAGGTATCTTAAATGGTACTACAAACTATATTTTAACTAGTATGGAAGAAGATAATTTAAGTTTTGAAGAAGCATTAGATATCGCAAGAGATAAAGGTTTTGTTGAAGCAAACGAAGCATTAGATCTTGATGGAATAGATGCTGCACATAAGATTGCGATCCTTACGATGAATGCATATCATCGTTATATTAACTTTGATCAAATTATATGTGATGGTATCAGAAATGTTACTAAAACAGATATGAAAATATGTGATCAATTAGGATATAAGATTAAATTAATCGCAAGATCAGAATTACATGATGGGAAGATTTATATAGATGTATCACCTACTTTAATTCCTAAGGGTGATTTAGTCGCATCAGTTAATTCATCTTATAATGTCGTAGAAATTACCAATGATTATGTAGAAAATGTCATCTTCTATGGTAAAGGTGCTGGTAGATATGTCACTGCAAGTGCTGTATGTGCAGATATATTAAAAACGATCAATCATCCTACTTGGCAATATAATGATTATGTAGATGAAGCTAATGTATATCCAATTACTGAATCTAAATATTATATTCGTACAAGTTATCCTTTAGATTTAAAAGATGTCAAAGAATATAAGATTAATGATCAATATGTATATATCACTGAAAAAATAGAAAAGAATACTTTAAAAGATATTGATGGACATATCTTTAGAGTGAGATAGGGGTAGAGAATATGAAAAAATATAAGGTTGCAATTGTCGGTGCTACAGGTGCCGTTGGAATGGAAATGTTGAGATGCGTTTATGAATTCAATTTTCCATTTGAATCTATTAAACTTTTAGCCAGTGCTAAAAGTAAAGGTAAAAAGGTTGAATTCAAAGGAGACACATATATTGTTGAAGAATTAACTGAAAATTCTTTTGAAGGAATTGAAGTTGCTTTTTGGAGTGCTGGAGGTAGTATATCAGAAAAATATATGCCATATGCTGTAAAAGCAGGTTGTATCAATATTGATAATACTTCACATTTTAGAATGGATCCTGAAGTACCACTAGTAGTTCCTGAAGTAAATGCTGAAGATTTAAAATGGCATAAAGGAATAATCGCTAATCCTAACTGTACTACTATCATTATGGCAAGTGCACTAAATAGATTAAATGAAGAATTTGATATTGAAAGAATTATCGTATCAACATATCAAGCCGTCTCTGGTGCAGGTGTTGCAGGTATGGAAGAACTATATAGACAATCTAAAGAATTCTTAAATGATGAGGAAGTTACTTGTAAGACACTTCCTTGTGCAAGTGATAAAAAACATTATCAAATTGCCTTCAATTGTATTCCACAAGTAGATAAATTTGATATCGATTCAAGATATACTAAAGAAGAATGGAAGATGGTGAATGAAACAAAGAAAATCTTCCATAAAGATATTAAAGTCAATCCTACATGTGTTAGAGTACCAGTACTTAGAGGACATAGTGAATCAGTATATATTGAAACTAAAAAACCAATTGATTTAGAGAAAGCGTTTGATTTATTAGCGCATTCTCATGGTGTTCACTTATGTGATGATATTGAAAATCAAGTGTATCCTATGGCAATTGATTTTATCGGTGATGAACTTGTTCATGTTGGTAGAGTTAGAAAAGATTTAGATAATCCTAACGCATTATCATTATGGGTTGTAGGCGATCAATTAATGAAGGGTGCTGCTTATAACTCTGTTGATATAGGAAATAAAATGATAGAAATGGGATTATTATAAAAATAGATGCCAGTGAGTTAACTCACTGGCATTTCTTTTATTTTAATAATCTTACTCTTATAACACCATCAATTGGTTTAATCTTTTCAGCGACTTCATCTTCAACTTCTACATCAAAGTCCATAATTGTATAAGCGATATCACCCTTAGCTTTATTCACTAAGTTTTCAATGTTTAAGTCATTCTTTACAACAACATCAATCATTTGATCTAACATACCGCGTTTATTATCATGAATAATACAAATTCTAGATCCTTCTGCCCTTTGGAAAGAAACATTTGGTAAGTTGACTGAATTTGAAATATTTCCATTTTCAATATAATCAATTGTTTCATGCGCTGCCATGATTGAGCAGTTAATATCTGCTTCTGGTGTTCCTGCACCTAAGTGTGGTGTATATACAACATCTTCTCTTTGCATTTCTTCTGGAGTTGGGAAGTCTGTCGCATATCCCGCAATTTTCTTTGATTCCAAAGATTTTACAATAGCGTCATTATCTACAACTTGTCCCCTTGCATAGTTTACTACAAAGACACCATCTTTCATTTTATCAATCTTTTCTTGATCTAAGAATTCTTTGTTTTCTTTGTTGAAAGGAATATGGATTGTAACGATATCAGATGCTTTTAGTAAATCATCTAAATCTTCTACAAATGTACAATATTGAGATAATTCTTGTACTTTGGCGTTTGATAGATATGGATCATAGGCTATGACTGTCATACCTAAATCATCGCATGCTTTAATCATTCTTCCACCAATAGCACCAGCACCAATAACACCGATTGTTTTACCCATGATTTCAGGACCACGGAATTGTTCTTTACCTTTTTCTACAGTTTTACCTGCAGCTGATTCTTCTTCTGGTAGTGATTGAACCCATTTCATAGCTCTGAATCCATTTCTCATTACCATAATCATTGCAGCTAATGTTAATTCTTTAACTGCATTGGCATTCCCACCTGGACAGTTAAATACAGATACACCCATTTTAGTTAAGCGATCTACCGGAATCGTATTAACACCTGCACCAATTCTAACGATTGATTTTAAGTTTGGTCCAAATTCCTCGTCATGTAATGGTGTAGAATGTACTAAGATTCCATCAGGATCATCTAACATTTCTTTTACTATATATTTACTCGAATCGAATTTTTTAAATCCTTCATCAGCTAGTTTGTCATATAATGAAATTTTATACATAAGTTAATCCCCCTAACTTTATAAGTAATTTGAATTATAATACTTTATGTTGTTTTAGTAAAGAAAAAGCGGTTTTTGAAAAACCGCTTTATGTTTAATCTTCAATAATTGATGCACCGTTAGTCGCAATGACTTCTTTGTACCAATCATATGATTTTTTCTTAGAACGTTTATATGTTCCATTACCATAATCATCTACATCAACATAAATGAAACCATAACGTTTGCTCATTTGGTTTGTTGAATTTGATAATAAATCAATTGGTGCCCAAGTCGTATATCCCATTAACTCTACACCATCTTCATCAATAGCCTTGAACATTTGTTGGATATGTTGTTTTAGATAATCAATTCTATAATCATCATTGATTGATCCATCTGCTTCAACTGTATCTTTTGCGCCTAGTCCGTTTTCTACAATGAATAATGGTTTTCTATAACGATCATATAAATCAACACAAGATACTCTTAGTCCAATTGGATCAATTTGCCATCCCCAATCAGATGAAGGAATATATGGATTTTTGATTGCTGTTTGTGTGTTACCAGCAGTTACTTCCAATCCATCAGTTTTGGCTGCAACACAAGATGATGAATAATAAGAGAATGAAATGAAATCAACTGGATATTTCTTCATGATTTCTAAGTCTTCATTTGTCATCTTAATGTTGAAACCTTTATTTTTATACATTTGAAGTAAGTAACTTGGATATTCTCCATGCACTTGTGTATCACTATAACAATATATTTGTCTCATTCTTTGTTGTTGTTCAAGAACATCTTCTGGTCTACAAGAATATGGATAATATGTAAGTTTAGTTAACATACATCCTACCTTTGCATCAGGAATATTTTCATGAGTGATTTTTACAGCTAATGCACTTGCCACAAATTGGTGGTGCATTGCTTGATATTCAACTTCCTCAAATTCTTCTGGCTTGAATCTTGCTTCAATTAATCCACCAGTCATAAATGGATGTCTTATAATTGAATCAATTTCATTAAATGTTAACCATAATTTAACTTTGTCTTTATAACGTTTTGTGATGACATCAACATAACGTGTAAAGAATTCAATTGCTCTTCTATCATACCAACCATTATAATCCATGCAGAATGCTAGTGGTGGTTCATAGTGAGACATTGTAACTAATGGTTGCATACCATACTTTAAGCATTCATCAAATACATTATCATAGAATTTTAATCCTTCTTCATTTGGTTCTAATTCATCACCTCTAGGGAAGATTCTAGACCAAGCGATAGACATTCTATATACTTTAAATCCCATGCCCGCAAGTAATGCGATATCTTCTTTATAATGATGATAGAAATCAATACCATGACGTTTTGGATAATAAACTTCATCATCTGTATCTAATGCTTTTTGAATCATTTCATCATCAATATCACATAAACCATGTGTATTTAATAAGTCTTTCATTGATTTAGGATCAGTGAATAATTGTACATCGGAACAAGATACACCTTTTCCGCCCTCTTTCCATCCACCTTCAAATTGGTTAGCAGCTGTTGCACCACCCCATAAAAATCCTTCTGGAAATTGTTTCATAAATTATTCTCCTATTCTCTTTTCAATTTCTTTAATTAATATTTTCATTGCTTTAATACGCGCATATTTTTTATCTACAGATTCTAGAATATACCAAGGTGCATGTTTTGTATTTGTCTTTTCTAACATTTCTACAAGGGCTCCTTCATATAAGTCCCATTTTTCTCTATTACGCCAATCTTCATCTGTGATTTTCCATTGTTTTTCAGGTGTGTTTTGACGATCTGTAAATCTAGCTAATTGTGTATCTGAATCAATTTGTACCCAAAATTTCACAACGATTGCTCCCCAATCAGATAATTCTTTTTCAAATTCATTCATTTCATTGTAGGCACGTTGCCAATCATTTTCAGAACATAATCCTTCAAGTCTTTCTACCATGACTCTTCCATACCATGTTCTATCAAATACTGCAACATGTCCATCTTTTGGAAGTCTTGTATAGAAACGCCATAAATAATGTCTATATAATTCTTCTTTAGATGGTGCTGCGATTGGATATACAGTATAACCTCTAGGATCCATTCCAGAGATTAATCTTTTAATATTTCCACCTTTACCTGCAGCATCCCATCCTTCATAAGCAATAATGACCGGAATCTTTTTAGTATAAAGAATATTATGTAATTCATTTAATCTCTTTCTATATTTCTTTAATTCTTTTTTATACTTTTCATCACTGATTGTAAGAGATAAGTCAATCTTATCTAAATCAATCTTCTTATTCATCTTATAACCATTATCTAAGATTTCTGCATCTTGTTTTCCGTTTTCCAAACGTTCATCAATATATGATAATAATGTTTCTAAAACTTGTAATTGACATAACTTTTTATTTGTAGCATCTATGACATACCAAGGTGCTTTATCTGAGTTTGTTTTAGTAAGATAGTCATCGTATACTTTAAGACATTTATTATAGTTTTTATTTTGCCAACGATCTAAGTCATCAACTCTCCATTGAGTAGTGCTATCTTTAGATAACTTTTCCATTCTCTTTAATTGATCTTTTTCACTAATATGGAAGAAGTACTTAATAACGATGTATCCATTATCTACTAACGTTCTTTCAAATCTATTCGCATCTTCAATACGTTTAGCATATTCCTTATCACTTAATTCACTTGTTAAATAACCATCAGTGATTTCTTGCATCATCCCATGATCATAGAATGTAACTTGTCCATTCATGGGTATTTCTTTAAAGTGTCTCCAAGAGAATGGTTTTCTCTTAGCTTCATCACAAATTTTAGTCATATGTGTCACTTTATAGAAACGTGGATCCATATTTTGAATGACTTTTTGTAGAGTAGTTCCAATACCTGATAATCCCCATCCTTCAAATATTACAACTACAGGAATATTTTTTTCTTTCAACAACATTTGTTTTTTAGATAATTCTAACTTGGCATTATCTAGACATTCTTCTATATCATCTGCCACTTTAATCTTTTCAAACTTATAATCTTTTAACATGATTTTCATCTCCTATTCATACAAATTTATTATATACTAATTATTTGAAAGTGTTTACAATTAAATTATATTCAAATGTATTTTTTAAGGAGCATAAGATGAAATTATTTATAGATGCAAGCGTTAGAGATAGCTCACGTACATTAGAACTCTCTAAATACTATTTATCCTATTTAAATGAAGAGATCACCACAATTAAACTGATTAATGAAAAACTACTACCATTAAATGCATCATCATTAAAATTAAGAGACCAATACATAGAAGAGAATAATTTTAATGATGATCTATTTAAATATGCGAAGTTATTTAAAGAAGCAGATGAGATTATTGTTTGTGCGCCATATTATGATTTATCTTTTCCTGCAACTTTAAAATTATTCATTGAAAATATTACTGTGAATAATCTAACTTTTGGACATAATGAAAAAGGTGAAAGAATTGGTTTATGTAAAGCAAATAAACTGGTATATATCACTACTTCTGGTGGTCCTATCATTCAAGATTATGGGTACAGTTACATAAAAGATTTATGTGAAAATATGTATGGGATTAAGGAGTGCGTTTGTTTTAGTGGTGAGGGGTTAGATATGATTCAAAATGATGCAACCGAAATTCTAAACGATACAAAACATCAAATAGATTTATACTTTAAAGGGTAGCAAATGCTACCCTTCTTCTTTGACCGGACTTTGTGTAGGTCTTCTATTATCAAATAAACGATCATTGTTTATTTTGTGATTAATATTATTTTCATAATCTTTTTGAAATACACCAGAATAAATAATATTTAATAAATATTCAAATGATATTTGAGAGGCAAATGGTGCTATTTTAGAAAATATCTTTTCTTTAGAATATACATTTAATACAAGATCCGATATTCTAGATAATTCATTATCTCCTACAGAGGTGATACCGATAATTTTTGTATTCCTTGATTTTAATATTTTTGCGTTTCTAAGTAAGTCTGCTGTTTCACCAGAATATGAAATGAGTATCGCCAAATGATTTTCATCACTATTTTGTGCCATAAATATTTCTTCGCCATGCAATACTTTTAAATTGACTACCCTATTTATTCTCATCATCTTATGTTCAAAAGACATAGCTGCAAGTAGGGAATTCCCACTCCCATAAATATCTATATATTGATAGTTATATATATGATCAATGACTTCTTGAAGTACTTTGTAATCAATTAATTGCATTGTTCCTTTTACTACTTCATTATCTAATTCACTCATCTTATAACTAATCTCTTGAAGTGAATCTGATGCTTTAAATGGGAAATTTACATCGATTTCATCGTTTGAATAAGTATGTGATTGTAATTCTGCACTGTATTGAATTTTAAAAGCATCATATCCTTTTAATCCCAATTTTCTACATAATCTTACGATTGTGGCAGGTGAAGTATAGGTTTTAGAAGCAAGTTCTCTTGAACTTAAACTAAGCACTTCATCATCATGTTCTAGTATGTATCTTGCGATTTGTTTTTCTGAGTCTGAAAAATCCATTTCAAACTCTAATTGACTCATTATACTCATACATTCTCCTTGAAACGTTGTTTCATAATTTATATTTATATTAACATATTATGAAACAATATTGAAAGAATATAATGTATTAAGAATTTTACTTTTATTCATTTATTTTTAAAAATATAATATGTATGAAAGGTATTTATTTAAGGAGGATAAACAAATGTCAAAATTACCTAAAGATTTTTATTGGGGTACTTCTGTTTCTTCTTTTCAAACCGAAGGACACCGTCATGAAGGAGGAAAGGGATTATGTGTTTATGATGTAAGACCAATGAATCCTGAATTCAGCGATTGGAATGATGCAATTAATGAATATGAAAGATATGATGAAGATATCGAGTTATTTAAACAAATGGGATTTAACTTCTATAGATTCTCTATTTGTTGGGCAAGAATTATTCCTAACGGAACAATTGATGAACCAGTTAATGAAGAAGGTGTTAAGTTCTATAGTGATTTAATTGATAAATTAATTGCTGCAGGTATTACACCAATGATTACACTTGTTCACTTTGATATGCCATATCATTTAGTAGAAAAATATAATGGATTTGCATCTAGATATGTTGTAGACTGCTTCGAAAGATATGCACAAGTTTGTATTGAAAGATTTGGTGACCGTGTTAAACATTGGATGTCATTCAATGAACAAAATCTTCATTCTATGATGTTAAGAGTATCTAATGCTGAAGTGATTCCTGAAGGAGTAAGCGAAGCTAAACACTTATATCAAGTAAACCATAATGTTATGATGGCTCACTGCAAAGCAGTTAGAGCTTTAAGAAAAATGCAACCAGATGCTAAGTTCTGTGGTATGGGTGCTTTCACTAATATTTATGCTTATGAAAACTCTCCAGAAAACAACTTATTTGCATTAAGAGCGAACAACTTATTAAACGGATATTTAATGGATATGTTTGCTCATGGTACATATCCTGATTATTGGACTGCTTACTTAAAGAACAGAGGTTGGTTCCCAGAATTTGAAGAAGGCGATGAAGAATTATTAAAATATACAGTTGATTACATCGCATTCTCATATTATAGAAGTAATACAGTTAAATTAGGTGAATTCGATTATGAAAGACCTGCTAATGTGTGTGTAGCTGAACAACAAATTCAAAATCCACATTGTTGGGCAAATGAATGGAATTGGGAAGTAGACCCATATGGATTCAGATGGTTAATGAATGATATTCATACTAGAACTGGACTTCCAGTATTCGTTCTTGAAAATGGTATCGGTTGGCGTGAAGATATGACTCAAGAAGAAGTTGATCAAATGTTAGCTGAAGGTAGAACAATCGAAGATGATTATAGAATTAACTACCATAGAGATCATATTAAACAAATGATTGAAGCTGTTAACGAAGATGGTGTACCATGCTTAGGTTATATTACTTGGGGTGGTATCGATATTCTAGCTAGTATGTGTAACATGGATAAGAGATATGGTTTCGTTTATGTTAATAGAACAAATAAAGATTTAAGAGATATGAAACGTATTCCAAAGAAATCATTCCACTGGATCGCAAAAGCATTTAAATCAAACGGTGAGGATTTAGACTAATATGTCACATTTATTAAAAATACAACCTGTATTTAAGGAAGTTGTTTGGGGAGGTCATAAACTTAAAGATATCTATGGTTATGATATTCCTAGTGACTCCACTGGTGAAGCTTGGGCGATATCCGCACATAAAAATGGTGATTGTACAATTTTAAATACAGAATATAATGGGACAACACTTAGAACTTTATATAATGAACATAGAGAATTATTTGGTAATTTAAAAGATGATGAATTCCCATTATTAGTAAAGTTTATCGATGCAAATGGTGATTTATCTGTACAAGTACATCCTAATGATGAATATGCAGGTAAACATGAAAATTCATTAGGGAAAACTGAATGCTGGTATGTTTTACAAGCAGATGATAATACTAGTATGGTCATGGGTCATCACGCTAAAACAAAAGAAGAATTTGTGAAAGCTATCGAAACAGATGATTATGACAATTTATTAAATAAATTCAATATTCATGAAGGGGATTTCTTCTATATCCCTTCAGGTACATTACATGCGATATGTAGTGGTTCATTAATTTATGAAGCTCAACAATCATCAGATATTACTTACAGAGTTTATGATTATCATAGAAAAGATAAAGATGGTAACGAAAGACAATTGCATGTTCAACAATCTATTGACGTAACGAATGTTCCAGCAAACGCTTCTTCTACTAACGTAAAAGAAGTAAAACTTGAAAATGGGATGAAGAAAGAATTTGTAAGAAGTGAATTCTTTAAATTAGACGGATACTTCTTAAATGGTAAAGAAGTAATTAAAAATAATAGTCCATTCTTGATGATTTCTATTATCAAGGGATCTGGAAAATTAAACGATGAAGAAGTGAAACTAGGTGATCACTTTGTAGCATGTTCAGATGTTAACGAAATTACTTTAGATGGTGATATGCAAGTAATGGTTTGTTACTTATAGACCGAGAAGAAGGTTCAAACGAACCTTCTTTTTATGTTATAATTTCTCTAGAGGTTACATAATGAATAAAGATGAACATTTAATTTTTAAAACGACTAAAAAAGAAAAAATATTACATACACCTGTATTTGATGTCTATTCTCAACATGAGATTGCACCAAACGGTATTGAAGGAGATTATGTGGGTATAGATGCACCTGATTGGGTTGTGGTAATTGCTGAACATAACGATCAATTTATTTTAGTAAAACAATGGCGTCATGGTGAAGATAAAATAACACTAGAATTCCCAGGTGGCGTGGCAGATCAAGGTGAGAATTTAGCACAAACTGCTATAAGGGAACTAGAAGAAGAAACAGGATATCATGCAGGTAAAATTACATTTCTAGGAAATGTAAGTAGTAATACTGCATTATTTAAAAATCATTTTTCTGTTTATTTAGCTGAAGATTTAGTTCAAACAGGAGTTAGAAATTTAGATGAAGATGAATTACTAGAATATTTAGAAATGCCTATTAAAGAGGTAGTTAATAATTATGGTAATGATTTATTAACACATGCTTATATGGGTACTGCATTAGCTTTCTATTTAAGATACAAAGGGTTGCCTAATTTATAGACAACCCCTTTATATTAATCTTTGTATTCGTTTATAAAACTTTCTACATCTTCTTTTGTGGTAGATTGTGAGAATCTCTTCCCCACCATAAATGTTAATTTAGGATAGTTTGTTTTAAGTGTTTTTACACTTTTATCTATATCACTACCACCAGAAGTACAAAATGGAATGAGTTCTTTGCCACTTAAATCATAAGTATCTAATAATGTCATGATAATTTTAGGTACATCTGTCCACCATATAGGATATCCGATGTAGATGACTTCATATTGCGAGAAATCAAATTTATTTTTTATTTCAGGTCTAGCCGTACTATCTTCTTGTTCTGAGTTCGCTCTACAATCTGAGTTATAATCTAAATCCTCATCTGTATATGCATCACTAGGCTCTATTTCATAAATATCACAATTTTCTATTTCTTGAATGTATTTTGCGATTACTTCTGTATGTCCTTGAGCACTGAAGTAAACAACACAAGTTGTTGTAGTTCCTTTTACTTCTGTTGATGAGTCATTTGATGTACATCCAGTGAATGTTAAACCTATAAATAATGATAATAATAATTTAAGTGTTTTATTCATATCAATATCTCCCATGTCCACTATAACATAAAAGATCAAACAAATGTTTGATCTTTTACATAATTAATCTAAATCTTTACCGTTAGATTCTATTACTTTTTTATACCAATAGAACGAATCTTTCTTACTTCTCTTTAATGTACCAGTTCCATCATCATGTTTATCTATATAAATAAATCCATAACGTTTTCTCATTTCACCAGTCCCTGCAGACACTATGTCTATACATCCCCAGGTTGTATATCCCATTAAATCAACATTATCTATTTCCACTGCTTTTTTCATTTCTAAAATATGTTGTCTTATATAGTCTATTCTATATGGATCATGAATTGTACCATCATTTTCAACAGTATCATATGCTCCCATACCATTTTCTACAATCATTAATGGTACTTGGTAACGGTCATATAAATCATTTAACATATTTCTTAAACCGACCGGATCAATTTGCCAGCCCCAATCTGTTTGTTTAAGATATGGATTTACTCCTGATGATACAACATTACCTTCAGTTTGTTTAATATCACCAGTCCCTGCAATTGATGAGAAATAATAACTAAATCCTATGTAATCTACTTTTCCTTGCTTCATTACTTCTAAATCACCATCGCTAATTTCAGGCTTTACATGCCATTCTTGCCATTTAGCAGTACATAAGTTTGTATAATATCCTCTCACATGTGCATCACCATAATAATACATACTTGCAGCATTGTCTCTTGCGACTACCTGATCATCTGGATTACATGTTGCGGCATATGTAGGATATGTAAGTAGCATACATCCTATTTTATTGTTCGGATCGATTTTATGTCCTGCGACAACTGCTTTTGCACTTGCGACAAACATATTATGAGATGCATTAACCACTGTTTGCCATCTGTTTTCATTTTCTTCAAAAATTATTCCCGCTTGATGCCAAGGTCTTGGTGAACGCATTGTGGCATTAATTTCATTGAATGTCATCCAATATTTAACTTTACCCTTATATCTCTTAAAGCATGTTGTAGCATATCTTTCAAAGAAATCAATTAGCTTTCTATTACGCCATGATCCATATTCTTTTACTAATGTTAATGGTGTTTCATAATGTGATAATGTTACTACGGGCTCAATACCATATTTTAATAATTCATCAAATACATTATCGTAGAATTTTAATCCTTCTTCATTAGGTGTTTCTTCATCACCTCTAGGATAAATTCTTGTCCAGGCAATAGACATTCTGAAACATTTAAATCCCATTTCTGCAAATAATGCGATATCTTCTTTGTAATGATGATAAAAATCTGTGGCTTCATGTGAAGGATATAACGCTCCTTCCATGATCTCGTCATCTATTTGTCTTTGTACTCCATGTCTAGCACCACGTTCTACATCTGCAATAGATAATCCTTTACCACCTTCGTTATATCCACCTTCATATTGGTTAGCAGCTGTAGCACCGCCCCATAAAAAATCTTTTCTTAATTCCATCTTTTATCTCCTATAATAAATTTATTATCCCGGCAATACCAATCATAATATAAGTTAATTTTTGTAGTAATACGGTATCTAACTTATCAACAACTTTCCCTGCTACAAAGCCACCAGTTAAAATGCCAATCCAACCAATCGCAAAGTATGGCAAGTGTTGTAATCCAATAATGCCATTATAGAATCTAAAACATGTATTGTAGATACAGTTAATCATAAAGAACGCTTGAATATTTCCTAGATATTCATGAGTACTATGTGTTGTGGACAAGAAATAGATGACCATTAATGGTCCGCCTATACCAAATAGGCCATCACATGCAGCACTAATGACAATAAATAATACCTTCACTACTGGATGTAGTTGTTTTCGATCATTACTCTTATTGATGAATAAATAGTACACGCATAATAATACTAAAAATACACCAAATACTTTTTTCATAATTGCTTGATTGATATATTTTGAAAGTACGATCACACAACTACTTACAACAACATATAAACAAGCTGGAGGAATAATCTTTTTAAAATCTACGAACTCTCTATAGTTATAGACCATCATAATAATTAATACTAAGCAGATAGCTGTCGATACGCCTGCTGCTGTACCAAGTAGTTCAAAGAACATTGGAAGAACCATCATCATAACAATTCCTGCACCAAACCCTGTTACACCTTGCACAACACCTGCGATCACTGCAATCAATAATATTGTAATATACATTTGCATATTCTTTTTCTCCTATTCAAATATTTTTTGATCTGTTCCAGGTTCAATTTTATAACAAACCACTAAAATAGTACATACTAACATCATGGCAGTACATATCAAATAAAGGTTAGCATATGTTGTAACATCTAAGATATTCCCTGCTACGTTTTGGAATACGATAGATACTAAATTCTTCAATGTTGCGACAAAAGCTAAGGCAGTAATTTGATTAGATTCATCAAAAATTGTGTTGATGACTTTTAAGTTAATCATAATATACAACATACCCATTGGATGTTTTGCGGCTAATGTCGCAATAATTGCAAGTGGTAATGGTAAATTTAAACCATAGATAGCACATTGAATAAGTACGCCAGTTGTCGCAATAAGTAATAATACTTTATTCGATGTTTTATCCATGAACTTACTGGACAATAATACTAATGGTGTCTCACAAAATACTGCTAACGATAGGATTGTAGACGCAACAGATGTTTCTAATCCTTTATTAGTAAGCATTGTAGGAATGTAAGTATTTCCCATATTAGTGACTGCATAAAATAAAGCACAAATGAATAAATAATAAATATATTTCTTATTTTTGAATAAACTAGTAATACCAGTATTTTGTTGTATGTTTTCTTGTTTTTCTTCTACTTGCAAATTAGGTTCTGTAAGTAATGTACCGATTACACAAAGTAAAGCCATAAATACAAATACAACAAATATAGATGAAGGTGATACTTTAGAATATAAGAACCCCGCAATATAGGTTCCTGTTGCATATCCCCATGTTCCCCATATTCTAATCTTTCCATATTGGAAAGGTGATGCCGTTGCCAGCTTTTCTATAATTGGATTAATACCATTTAAAGCTAGTAATACAATACTATATACAATCATAATTGATATTAATGATTTACATAACATAAATATAATTGAGCCAATAGAAGCAATAATCATTAAAACTGCGTTTACCTTTTTAGCTTCATATTTATTACACATATTACCAATAAAGGTTTGTGTTAACATACTTGCTAAAAATGATGCACTTACAACAAGTGATACCTCACTTGCTTTAAAACCAAGTCCCATTAAATATACACTAATCAATGCACTAAACATTGCCCATGATAAATAATAGAAGTTGATCATTAAAAAGTAACTTAAATAACTATTCTTTAATTTCTTCATATCATTAACCTATTGATTCTAGAACGATTTCTTCTATATTTTCCTTTGAAATAATATTTCTATTCGCCAATTTATTAATTCTTTCCCTAAAGTCTTCTAAAGAACCTGATCTATTTAAATCTTTGATAGTATGAGGTAATCCCAAATCATCGATGTATTGTTGAAATAAATCAGCACCTTCTTCAGCAATTTCTAAATCCGTCTTGTTTTCTGGATTGACACCCATCACATTAATAGCCCATTGTTTTAAGATACGAGTATTATCTTTAGCACATATTTTTAAATATTTAGGCCATGTAATGATGATACCTTCTTTATAAGTTAAACCTAATGTATCATCAATAAGACCACCAAGGCCACCAGCTAACCATGGTGCTTGTTTTCCTCTACCTAAAATTCTATTACAAGTAAGAGCTCCAGACCATAATAGTTGTCCTCTAGCATTTTCATCTTCTAAATTATCTTTTAATTTTAAGATCGAATCTAATACAACTTTTTGTACAGTTTCTATAAACCCATCTTGTAATGGGGTGTTTTCTGTATCACATACATATTGTTCATGTGCTTGTATAAAAGTCATTAATCCGTTCATTGCGGATAATCTAAATGAACAAGAATAAGTTAATTCAGGATCTAAAATAGTAAAAGTTGGATATGTTTTTATAAAACTACCAATAGAACCATGTTCACCTGTTTCTAGATTATCAATCTCACTATTTCCGTCCATTTCACTACCGCTTCCTGCACTTGTCACAATTGCGCCTATAGGTAATACATTTAAGTCATCCCAAGGAATCTTTTTTGTAAGTACATCCCATATATCTATATCGTTTGCAGCACCTATTGCGATAGATTTAGCCATATCAATACAACATCCACCACCAATCCCGATTACAACATTTGGTTTAGTTTCTTTTGCGATTTCTATTCCTTCATATAACAAAGATAATGATGGCTCTTTTGCATATGGAAATTCAGCAATAGAAATCTTATTTTTTGTAAGATTTGATTTAATACGATTGATAATACCGTTTTTTAAAGCAGCACCACCGCTATGTACTAACATTACCTTATCTCCATATTTTAATACTTCATTTGATAAACTTTCTAATTTTCCAGCACCAAATAATACTTTTGTTGGATTTTGATATTCAAAATTAATCATATGCTTCCTCCTTGTTTATGTTTTTAATTTATCCTTTATTTTTATAAATATCTATTGCTTACATTTGTTTTAAAATATCATTTACAAATTTCTTTGTATTTAGAACTAGAATTTGTAAATGAATATTTATAGATATGTTATAATAGTTGTGCGAGGTAAATGTATGTTAATTAAAGAAAGATTATTGAATTGTGATTTCTCTAATAGCGAGAATGTCATCATAGAATATATTCTAAAAGAAAAGAGTCATATCAAAAATATGACAACTAAAGATATAGCTGAAGCTACTTATACTTCTCCTTCCACACTTATTAGAATTGCACATAAGATGGGATTTAATGGTTGGAACGAGTTAAAGGATGCCTACTTAAAGGAAGATGAGTATTTAACAACTCATTTTACAGATATTGATGCAAATTATCCTTTTACAAAAGAAGATAATATTATGTCTATCGCCTCTAAATTAGCCAAATTAAAAGAAGAAGCGATAGAAGATACTAAAAGCTTAATGACTCACGATGATTTACAAAAAGCAGTGCGTATTATTCAAGATGCCTCAATGGTACAAATGTTTGCTGTCAGCAACAATATTCATAATTCAAGAATGTTTCAACATAATATGAGAAGAATTAATAAAAGATGTGATATTTGTGAGACGCAAGGGGATATTTTATTTAGTGCTGTCACAATGGATCATCATGGTTGTGCTATTATTACTTCTTATTCTGGAGAAACACCTATGCTAGTAAAGGTGGCACAAGCTCTAAAAACAAATCATATTCCAATTATTGCGATTACTAATATCGGAGATAATACTATAGCTTCTCTTAGTGATGTGGTACTAAGAATATCTACAAGAGAAAAACTGTATTCTAAGATTGCGACATACACGACCGATGCAGCAATTCTTTATGTTTTAGATGTACTTTATTCTTGTGTATTTGCCTTAAATTATGAACATAATTTAAAAACAAAAGAAATAAATTCTAAGGCAATTGAAACAGGTAGATATTCTACACTTAATATTCTTAAGGAGGAAGATTAAATGATTAAAGTGATTATCATGGATATTGATGGCACATTATTAAACAATGAAAAACAGCTAACAGTTGAAACAAAAGAGGCTTTATTAAAAGCTCAAGATGATGGTGTACTATTAGTACTTGCATCTGGAAGACCTTATAATGGTTTAGTTCATTTAGGAAATGAACTAAACATGAATAAACATAATGGATTATTTGTATGTTTTAATGGAAGTAAGGTTTTAAACTATCAAACGGGTGATATCCTATTTAACAATGCGATAAGCGTAGAAGATGCTAAAAAAATATTTGATCATTTAGACAAATTCGATGGATGTAGACCAATGGTAGATCATGGTGAATATATGTATGTCAATAATGTATTTGATAACTATATTCATTATAGTCAAGGTCCAGCTAAATATACACATGATGGCTTATTCGATGTTATGCAATACGAATCTAGAGGGAATAGTTATAAATTATGTGAAATAGATCATTTAAGCAATTGGGTTAGTGAACCTGTTAATAAGATACTAACTTATGGGGATCCAGATTATCTTAAAGATAACTATGAAGCAATCTATGCACCTTTCAAAGATAAAGTGAACGCAATGTTTACTGCACCTTTCTATTATGAATTCACCGCAAAGGGTATCGATAAAACAAAAGCTATAAAAACTGCATTAGAGCCATTAAATATTAAGCAAGATGAAATTATCGCATTTGGGGATGCTCAAAATGATAAGACAATGGTTGAATACGCTGGAGTAGGTGTCGCAATGGGAAATGCGACAGATGAGTTAAAAGAAGTTGCTGATTATATTACAGATGATAATAATCACGATGGCATTGCGAAAGCTTTATATAAATATTTACCTGAAATATTTGATTAAAAGTGTAAAAATAGGGAGAGACATTTGAAATGTCTCTCCCATTTATTTTATTTTCCTCTAGGTTTCATTTGAGGGAATAATAATACTTCCTGGATTGTTTCTTGACCAGTTAGTAACATTACTAATCTATCAATTCCCATTCCCATACCACCAGTTGGAGGCATACCATATTCTAATGCTTCTACATAATCTAAATCCATTTCGTTTGCTTCATCATTACCTAATTCTTTTTCTTTTAATTGGTTCGCAAATCTTTCATATTGATCGATAGGATCATTTAATTCTGTAAATGCATTAGCATATTCATTTCCACAAATGAATAATTCAAATCTTTGAGTGAATCTTGGATCTTCTAAGTTCTTTTTAGCTAATGGAGATATTTCAATTGGATGTCCATATACAAATGTTGGTTCTACAATTGTTTCTTCTACGTACTTTTCGAAGAATGCATTGACAATATGTCCATATTGGAAATGTTTTTCTACTTCTATTTCATGTTCTTTAGCTAAAGCTAATGCTTCATCTAATGTTTTATGTTCATTAAAATCAATACCTGTTTTTTCTTTGATTGCATCTGTCATTGAGATACGTTTAAATCCAGGTGCAAGAGAGAATTGATGCCCTCTATATTCAATATCATATGTCCCGTTTAATGTCATAGCAGCATTTGCGATAATTCCTTCAGTTAAGTCCATCATACCTTCTAAGTCAGTAAATGCTTTATATACTTCGATAGTTGTAAATTCAGGATTATGTGTTCTATCCATCCCTTCATTTCTAAATAATCTACCGATTTCATATACTGCATCCATACCACCTACAATTAATCTTTTAAGTGATAATTCTGTCGCAATACGTAAATAGTAATCATGATCTAAAGTGTTATGATGTGTCACAAATGGTCTAGCTGCTGCACCACCTAAAATAGGATTTAATACAGGTGTTTCTACTTCAGTATATCCTAGATTGTCTAGATAGTTTTGGATTGAACGAATAATCTTAGGTCTAGAGAATGCAATTCTTCTAGATTCTTCGTTCATAATTAGGTCTACGTATCTTCTTCTGTATCTTTCTTCTATATCAGTTAACCCGTGGAATTTTTCTGGTAATGGTCTTAATGATTTAGATAAGTGAGTATACTTTTCAACCTTGATAGAGCATTCACCGGTTTGAGTCATAAATACTGTACCTGTTACTCCAATGATATCTCCTACATCACCTTTAATAAGTACTTCATAGTCATCTTCACCAATCACATCTTTTCTTACATATAATTGGATTTGTCCTAACTTATCTTGAATATGCATGAAGCATACTTTTCCTTTACGACGTTTTGTCATAATACGTCCAGCTACACTGACTTCTACATGCATTTCTTCTAGTTCTTCATGTGTCTTATCACCATATTTTTCTTTAATAGGTAATGAATAAGCTGTTACATCAAATCTTTGACCAAATGGGTCAATTCCTTTTTCTTTTAAGAAGTCTAACTTTTCTCTTCTTACTAATTCTTGTTCACTAAACTTTCTTTCGTCCATATTTACTTTCCTCTCTTTTTAATCGTTCATTTTATACGCAAGTACACAACTTACGATAATATACAAATCAGTAATAACATTTGAGAATGTCATTGTGATGGATGGTACAATCATTTGATAAAACGGGATTACACCATGTAGTGCATACATCATTGCTGCAAAATTAGAAAAAATAATTGCGACTAGTGTTGCGAGTACCGCAATCACTGCCATTTGTACATTTCTATGGTTAACGACTTGTTGGATTAGATAACTAACTACATAGCCTACTGCCACAATGAATATACTAAAATTGATTGGTAGAATCATTTCTATAACCATATATAAGATACCAACCACTATTCCTATCCCTAAACTTATAAGTAGGTTTTTAATCAATGTAGTATTATCTAAATAATAACTACTTTGTCCTCTAAAATAAGCCTTTGCTTCTTGTCTTTCTTTATATTCTTTAAGGTTCATGTTTCCTCCAAAATAAAAACTCCCATCCAATAGGGACGAGAGTATCGTGTTACCACCCAAGTTCATTATTATGTCACCATAATAACCTTGTTAACTTACAAATAAGTTATGGTTATAACGTTACCAACGTTATTCTATCACTTACGATCCAGAATACAGCTCCTAGTCTTTATTCACTATTCCCTTCATGTAGTTTTACACCAAACAACTACTCTCTATGCTTATTGAAATAGTTACTCTTCTATTCATTGCCTTTTTTATATCGTTAGTATTATTTCACACTTCCTAATTTATTTCAACTTAATATTTTCTAATTATTAATATAATCTAAATTTAATATATATTGCATAATTATGTAATATCTACGCAATACAATTACACTTTATATGCAAAACATTACAAATATATGTTATAATCTATTTGGGCAATCGTTAATGGTTGGTGGTTATGTTTCTTGGTCGTGAGATCAAAGGCAGGTCTTACCTTTGTGAAAAATAAATATAATTTAGTAGTGAAGTTACTTCTCTTTATCATAAGTGAATGTAATAAAAAATAACTACCTCATAAATTGGCAAGTAATGAGGTAGTCAATACCAAATGAAATCCAAGGCATACCACTAACTGGTTATCCTCTTATTTCGTTTATATTATACGTTATATTTAATTTAAGTACAAACCGAACAAAATACAGCTTTGTATTCTAAATAATGTTTTAATATTCTCTCAATTCCTCTTTATAATTTTCTAATATATCTATTAATTCATCTAATGTATTTATTTGTGTTAATTTATTTTTTATAGATGATGATCCTTTAATTCCCTTTATATACCAAGGGGCTTGGCCACGCATTTGTTTAATCGCAATACGTTCTCCTTGACTATTACACAAATCCTTAGCATGCTCAATACATTGATCGATTTTTTCTAGATATGTGGGTTCTTCTAATAAAACACCATGTTCAACATACTCTACCATTTGTTTAATAATAAATGGATTCCCTTGAGCCGTTCTTGCAACCATTACCGCATCGCATCCTGTTTCATCTAACATTCTTTTGGCATCTAAAGGTGTTCTTACATCACCATTACCAATTACAGGAATATTTACTGCTTCCTTTACTTTTTTAATATAAGACCAATCTGCATGTCCTTCATACATTTGAGCACGTGTTCTTGCGTGTAATGCAATTGCACTCGCACCTGCAGATTCTATTATTTTAGCAATTTCTACACAATTAATATGTTTACTATCATATCCTAGTCTTATTTTTACTGTAACTGGTAAGCTTGTAGCATCGACTACTGCCTTTACAATTTCATAAACTCTATCAGGATATTGTAGTAAATAAGATCCTGATTCTGCTTTCAAAACTTTATTTACAGGGCATCCCATATTAATATCAATAATATCGCATTGACTATGTTCTTCTACATACTTGGCAGCGTAAGCCATAGTTGAAGGATCACTGCCAAATAATTGAATTGCAACTGGATGTTCATCTTCATCTATTTCCAACATGTTAATAGTTTTTTGATTGCCATAATATAAAGCCTTATCGCTAATCATCTCACTTACAACTAGTGCTGCTCCTTGAGCTTTGACAATCTTTCTATATGACATATTCGTAATCCCTGCCATAGGACCTAATATTATTCTATTTTCTAATTCAATATTTCCAATTTTCATGTATTTACCCTAACACAATATTTAAATGAATTAAAGACGCTATTTTATTAGCGCCTTTAATTCATCTTCTGTAAATTGATATTTTGTATTACAAAAATGACAAGTAATTTCACAACCATGATCTTCATCAATCATACTTTGTAGTTCATCTTTACCTACAGTCATTAATGCTTCACTCATCTTTTCTTTTGAACAATCACATTCAAAAGATAAGTCTTGAGAATCTAGTATTTCAACATCATCAAATAACATTTTAAGTATTTCTTCAGGTGTTTTACCTTCATTGACTAACGATGATACTGAAGGGAAATCTTTCATCTTATTTTCAATATATGTGATATCTTCATCAGTTGCTTCAGGAAGCAATTGAATAATGAAACCACCAGAAGAAAGAACTGAATTATCATCGTTTACAAGTACACCAACAGAGACTACAGATGGTGTTTGTTCACTTACCATAAAATAGTATGCGAAATCATCACCGATTTCACCACTTTGAAGGGGAACAGTACCCACAAATGGTTCTTTAAGACCCATATCTTTTACAACTTGTAATGTTCCTTCTTTTCCTACGGCTACACCTACCGCTAAATGTCCAGTGTCATTATATTGATAATGAACCTGTGGATTTGCGACAAATGCTTTTATTTTTCCATCACTATTTGTAGAGGCAATAATTGTGCCAATTGGTCCTCCACCATTGATTGTGACTGTCATTTTTTCTTTGTTTTTATTCATACTTGCGAGCATAAGCGTTGCAGACATAGTACGACCTAATGCAGCAGATGCTGTAGGCCATAATCCATGTTTTACTCTTGCTACTTCAGTTAAATTTGTTGTAGTACACGCAAATACACGTACATTCTTTGATTGTACAATTCCTCTTACTAAATAATCTTTCATACTTTTATTATCCTAACGCAAAATAACTAATCATTGGAATAACCATAGCGAGTACAATAATCCCAACTAATATTTTGCTTCTTGTGCTTCTTTTCATATTACATACCTATTATAAAAGAGCGCTAAGCGCTCTTTTACTATTTCATTTCATCTAGTAAATCATCACTTGGATCTACTTTAACTTCTTCTTTTACTTCTTCAACTGTAATAGGTTCTTCTTTTACCTCTGCATCAGCACCAGGCATTTTACCTGTGTTATATAAGCTTTCAATTTGTTCATTATTTAATGTTTCTACATCTAATAATGCATTTGCGATAATTTCAAGCTTATCTTTTTGTTCAGTAATAATCTTAGTACATTCTTCATAACATTCATCAATGATTTTTCTAACTTGTTGGTCAATTTCAAAGGCAATTTGACCAGAGTGATCATTTGATGTTTGAGAATAATCTCTTCCTAAGAATACTGCGTATTGTCCTGATGCATATTTGATTGGTCCTAACTCTGACATACCAAATTCAGTAACCATTAATCTTGCGATTCTTGTTGCTTGTTCAATGTCATTTTGAGCGCCACTACTTACATCACCAAAGAATATTTCTTCAGCAACTCTACCGCCCATATATCCAGTGATACTTGCTTTAAGTTGAGACTTAGTTTGGAAGTAAGTTTCATCTTTTGGTGTTATTAAGTTATATCCACCTGCGTTACCACGTGGTACAATCGTAACCTTTTGAACTTTATTAGCAGCTTCTAATGTTAAACCAATAATTGCATGTCCTGATTCATGATAGGCAACTAATTTTCTTTCTCTTTCTGTATATTGACGAGACTTTTTAGCTGGCCCTCCAATGACTCTGTCAATTGCTTCATCAACATCATCTAATGTGATTAATTGATGATTTCTTCTTACTGCAAGTAAAGCAGCTTCATTTAATACATTTGATAATTCTGCTCCAGAGAATCCAGGTGTTCTTTGTGCAATATTGTCAAAGTTAACATCGTCTGCAAATTTCTTATTTCTCGCATGAACTGCTAAGATTTGAGCTCTTGCTTTCTTATCTGGATTTGCAACTTGAATTTGTCTATCAAATCTTCCAGGTCTTAATAATGCTGGGTCTAATACATCTGCACGGTTTGTTGCAGCTAATACGATAATACCTTCATTTCCTGCAAAGCCATCCATTTCTACTAATAATTGGTTTAGTGTTTGTTCACGTTCATCATGTCCACCACCAACACCAGTACCTCTTTGTCTACCTACTGCGTCAATTTCATCGATGAAGATAATACATGGTGCATTCTTTTTAGCGTTTTTGAACATGTCTCTAACACGTCCTGCACCTACACCAACGAACATTTCTACGAATTCAGATCCTGAGATTGAATAGAAAGGAACATTTGCTTCACCTGCAACTGCTCTTGCAAGTAATGTTTTACCTGTTCCTGGAGGGCCTACAAGTAAGACACCTCTAGGAATTTTAGCACCCATGTCCGCAAACTTTTTAGGTGCTTTTAAGAATTCAACTAATTCAGTTAATTCTTCTTTTTCTTCATCTGCACCTGCAACATCTGTAAATCTTGTTTTGCCATCTTTTTCTAACTTAGCTCTAGAGTTACCGAATTCAAATGCTTTCGCATTTCCTCCAGCACCACCCATTACTTTAAATAATAAAATCATACCTCCAATTAATAATATATAAGGGATGATATTAATTAATAAGTTAGTTAGGAAATTTTTATCATCTAAATCTTCAATTGTGACAGTTACATTTTTATCTTCTAATGTTTGAACTAATGAATCTAATTCATCTTCTGTTTTAAGAATGTTTGTTTCAAAATCAACAGTAGTACCATTGTCTTCATAAGTTCCTTCAATTTCTGTAACATATTTACCTGGGGTAATATCTAATTCAGTAATTGTTTTTGTTTCAACGACTTCTGTAAACTCATCATAAGTAAGTTTCGTTGTTGAACTGCTTGAATTAGATAATAAAGGAATTAGTGACCCTACTAATGCTAAGGCAATAATCCAAGGCAATATTGATTGATTATGCTTTTATTTTTATTATCCATGTATGTCTCCTATTGATATACTTCTTCTTTTAATATACCGATGTATGGTAAATTTCTATATTTTTGATCGTAGTCTAATCCATATCCAACTACGAATGCATTAGGTACTACAAATCCTGCATATTTTGCATGTACATCATATTTTCTTGCTTCTACCTTATCTAACATAGCTGCAATTTCTACTGAGGCTGCGCCTCTTTCTTTAAACATTTTAATCGCAGTATCTAATGTTTTACCAGTATCTAGAATATCTTCTACTACTAATAAATGTTTTCCTTTGATATCAACACTGACATCTTGTTTCACTGTGATTGCATTGGATTTTACACCTTCATAACTGCTTATTTTCATGTAATCAAATTCGCAATCACATTCTATATATTTACTTAATTCTGCTAAAAAAGGAATAGATCCTTTTAGTAATCCAATTAATATAATTTCTTTACCTTCATAATCCTTAGAAATTTCTTTTCCAAGTCTTTTACACATTTCAGTGATTTCTTCTTGAGAATAAAGAATTTCTTTTACATCTTTATGCATATGCTTACCCCCTAGCAAAAATATATTGTTATATTATCACAAATAATGAAGCATTTGTAGATAAATGCGTATAGTTTTTTGTAATATATGGGATCAAAATAATTTCTCCCTGTTTATTTAATACGATTGGATATGTCTTTCTTTGAGAGGCTGGTATCTTACTATTAATAAATAGCCTAGATACTTTCTTAGTCCCTCCCGATGTCTTTACAACATCCCCTTTTCGCGAATTTCTAATAGTGAGTGGGTACTCCTCTTTATTGACTCGTATACCACAATGAATATGTCCTTTATTTGATAGTTTAAAATAAGGTGTCTCTAAGAACTCATTTTCATTTACAATATATTCATATTCTAATACTTCTTTGATATTAGAAACATAGATATTATTATATTCTTTTATGAACACTTTATTAACTGGTAGATTCATTTGAATATTTGGTTTACTTGAGCTTATTTGTTTAAGTATTTCATCAATTAAAGATGAAGTAACCTCATCTTTAATTTCTTCATAGATTAATAGATATATAAATGTATTTAATACGTCTTTTTCAATTGTTGTATAATCAATAAAACCTTTAGATTTATATAAGTCTAAATAGGGTTGTAATTCTAGTTTTAGTGCTTCTATTCTATGATTATGTTTTAAAGCTTGATTAAAAAGTACTTCTTTTTGAGAATATGAATATGTATTTAATATCGTATTTCTTAATTGATCTCTTTTGAAGTTTGTTTCAAAGTTTGTGTAATCATCTCTATAAGGAATATTGTTTTCTTTACATTTATCTAATATTTCTTCTTTATATGTATCAAGTAATACTCTTATGATCCTTAATTGATTCACAATATTTTCTTCTTTAATACCTAAATAAAAATTGGTTTGATGTTTTTCTAGTTGCATTAAAACGTTTTCTAGATAATCATCTTTATGATGTGCTAATAATACTAAGTCAGTATTATATTTTTTTGATATCTCTAAATAAAAATCATACCTAATATTTCTAGCGTTTTGTTGGAAATTACCATGATGATACTGCTTATCGTTACATTCTAATATATGTAATGGCATATGATACTGTTCACAATAATCTTTCACTAGTTTAGTATCTTCATCGCTATCTTCTCTATAATGATAATTGACATGTGCTACGACTAGTTTATAGCCCAATTTTCTTAATGTATCTAATAGATACATACTATCACAACCACCAGATACACCAATAATATATGTATTTTTCTTATTTAATAAACTTTCTTTCATCTATATAACCCAAAAAAGATGCGAATGCATCTTTTATAATTCTTTTTTATATCCTTCATCACCATAATAATGTGATGATGAGAATTTTTTAAACTCAAACCTATCGAGTAATCTCTTTGATGCTGTATTCTCAGGATATATATAACATAATACTTTTTTATATGAATTTTGTTGAAGATATTGGAAGTAGGCTTCTAATATTTCTGATG
>R03__coassemble_58_pt1 | contig 66378 bp, 62 predicted proteins | sample R03__metabat2_low_PE_061 | metagenome-assembled genome bin R03 | reverse complement strand
GAATAGATATAATAATACTTTTTATTAATATATTTATTATAGTATCTTTATATCCATGATATAAAGATACTATAAATTGTTTATACGAAATATAAATTTCATTTTTAATTCTTCCCACATGATCAATACTAATTAATCTATTTAAATAAATATTTGATAGTTCTTCATAACTTAATTTCACTAATCCTTTTTCTGGATCACCAATTGTATATTGATCTTTTTCAATTTGATACAGTACCACAAAATGTGACATGGATTCATTTTGGGTAAATAAGATACACGGCAATTTACATTCTGTTAATAAATCTATAGGACAATCATATGCCTTGGATTCTACTTGATAATAAGATAAACATCTCAGCATTCCTTTAATACTAATACCTGAACTTGTTTTTCTACATTGTTTATTGATATCAGGTAGTTCAATGTGATAACCATAATACTCTAATACCATAGAGATACAACTTGATCCACAACTACTTGGATCATCTTGATAAATAATAGGATATTTTTTTAGATTCATAAATTAACCCTACTATTATATATATTCTCCATTTTTCTTCTTTTTTCTCAATTTTTTTAAAAAAAGTTGTATTTTTTACAATTACTTATGCCTGTGTTATAATAAGAACACTTTAATGAAGGGATAATTTATGAATAAATTCGGTTCAATTGTTAAACAAGCAACTATACTTGCGATCGCAGGTATATTAGTAAGAATTATAGGTGTTTTATATCGTAGTCCTCTAACAATGTTAATTGGGGACGAAGGTATTGGCTACTATTCTACTGCTTATAATATATATGCGCTTGTATTATTAATATCTTCTTATAGTATTCCTACTGCTATTTCAAAGTTAATATCAGAGAAATTAGCAGTTGGTGAATATAAGAATGCCAATAAAATTTTACAATGTGCATTTATTTATATCATTGCGATTGGTGGTAGTGCTGCAATAATCGCATTTATATTAGCACCTTATATCGTAAGTAAAAACGCAGTCATGGCATTAAGAATATTATGTCCTACAATTTTTCTAAGTGGTTTATTAGGTGTATTTAGAGGTTACTTCCAAGCTCAACAAACTACTCTATATACTTCTGTATCACAAATTCTTGAACAAATCCTGAATGCACTTGTATCAGTTGGAGCAGCTTACTTATTTATTCAGCCATATACAGCAGGAAGTAGTGAACTAGCAAGTCATGGTGCTGCAGGAAGTGCACTAGGTACTGGTGCAGGTGTACTTGCAGGACTTATCTATATGATCCTTGTATATATTAGAAAAAAAGGATATGAAAAAGAAGAAATAGAAAGTGATTATACAGATTCTTACAGTGATATTTTTAAAATGATTTTACATATTGTGACACCAATTATTATCGCAACATGCGTTTATAATTTAGTGTCTACAATAGATATGTACATTTATTATTTTATGAGTAATTTACATCATCTTACTGATGTAGAATCTGCGATTAACTTTGGTATATACTCTGGAAAATACATTGTCTTAACAAATGTACCTGTCGCTTTAGCTAGTGCAATGAGCACTGCTTCAATTCCAGCAATTTCTACTGCCTATGCAAAAAATGATAAGAAAGAACCTAGAAGTCATATTCAAAAAGGGATTACCTTGATTATGATCTTACTTATTCCTATGACTGTAGGTATGGCAGTATTAGCCAAACCAATTATGACCCTTTTATTTCCACAAAAGAGTTCTATTGAAATTGCGAGTAGATTATTGATGTTTGGTTCTCCAGCTATTGTATTTTATGGTTTATCTACTTTTACTAACGGTGTCTTACAAGCGATTGGTGAAGTAAATATTCCTTTAAAAAATGCAGTGAAAGCACTTATTATTCATGTAGTATTAATTAGTGCCCTTCTATTTCTTACAAACTTAGATATTTATATACTCGTTATTGGAAATGCAACATATGCATTAACAGTATGTATATTAAATTCAATCTATTTAAATAAAATATTAGGATATAAAGAAAAATTTAAAAGTACTTATATCCTCCCACTTATTTCAAGTATTATTATGGGTATCTTAGTATATATTTCATATATTGTTATAAGAAATATATTAGGCAATTATTTAATTGCGATGATGATTTCTGTTGTGATTGGTGTGATTGTTTATTTTGCGATTATTATTTATTTCTATGCAGGAAGTAATAATGTTGATTTAAATAAGATTCCCGTATTAAATAAATTCATTAAATAATAAAGCGAGTTTTATAACTCGCTTTTTATTACCCATCGCATTTTAGTAGAGGTAGCTCTAGGATTGTCTCTACATTCTTTTTGACTAGGTCTTATAACCTCTCTTGAATAGGAATCATAGATTCCTGCATTATATTTTTGTTTAAAAGATTTTTTTACAAGACGATCTTCTCCAGAATGGAATGTCAATATGACAGCTTTCCCACCTGGTTTTAATACCTTATCCAAATCTTCTAATAAATCATTTAATACTTCATATTCATGATTTACTTCTATTCTTAATGCTTGAAATACTCTAGCATAAGTTTTCTTTAGTTCTTTTTGATCTAGATTATAAGAAATCAGTGCTTTATCTATAATCTTTTTTAACATTGTCGTCGTATTGACTTCTACACCAGATTTTATAAAAGAATCAATCGTTTTAGAAATAATGGATGCATTGGGTTCATCACTATTATTCATTAATATTTCTTCTATCTCTTCTTTTGTATAAGTCTTCAATAATTCACTTGCAGGTAAGCCTTCTGATTGATTCATTCTAAAATCTAACGGACCATCTACTTTATAAGAAAAACCCCTTTCAGGATTATCTATTTGCATTGAAGATAAACCTAAGTCAGCCAATACAAAATCAAAGGAACCGTTATTTTGAGAGACTTCAAGAATATTTCTAAAATTCGTATTTACTAAAGTAAAATCATCTTCATTATATCCTTTATTTCTTATACGATTTAATGTTTTACTAGATTCTTCTATATCTACATCTAACCCATATAGATGACCTGTATGATTCAGCTTTTCTAACATATGTAATGTATGTCCACCATAGCCAAGTGTACAATCTAATCCTATTTGATTTTCTTGAATATCAAAGAAATTCAATATTTCATCTACCATGATAGAGATATGTGTCCCAGCAGGTGTATTCCCTTTCGCTTTTACATGTTCATGAATATCTTGATATTTATCTGGATTTAATTCTTTATATTTTTCAGAATATTTTTTTGGATATTTACCAGAATATCTTTTTCTTCTTTTATGTTTTACTTCTTCCATATATTAGTTATTAAACTCCCAAAGTATAATACTTGTCGCAATCGCAACGTTTAATGACTCTGTATTATGCATCGGTATTTTTAAAGAACCATTGCATATATCAATGATTTCTTGTTTTATACCGTTACCTTCATTTCCCATCACAAATGCCATTTTTTCTTTCTTTTCAACATCTTTTATATTGATTGCGTGATGTAATGAACTTGCATAAACTTCAATACCTTTTCTTTGTAAGACAGGAATAATTTCTTTTAAGTCATCTATTAATATATTTAGCTTAAATAAGCCACCTTGAGTACTTCTTATCACTTTATCATTATATAAATCTACTGAATCTTGGGAAATAATCAATTGATCCACACCTAATGCATAAGCAGTTCTTATAATCGTTCCTAAATTACCTGGATCTTGAATATTATCTAATAATAAATATCTATGTCCATTTTCTAATAATGTGACATCTTTCTTTTTTCTTACAATACCCATGACTGGTTGTGGCGATTTTGTGAATGATAAATAAGACATAACATTTTCACTTACTTCTATTGTTTCTACATCTAGTTTATAGTTAGACAAGGTTGTAATTAAAGTTTCTAGTAAACCTTGATTGTATGCTTCTTCAACTAAATGATATCCTTCAACTAAATATAGAGATGTTTCATCTCTATATTTTTTTTGTTTAAGTTTAGATATTTCTTTGATTCTTTCATTTTTAGTAGATGTAATCATATATGTATTTCCTTTAATCTTTTTATTCTTTCTTTATAGTCAGGCATTCTTTTTTCAATTTCTTTATAAAACACAGAAGAATGATTTGACTCTATAAAATGACAGAGTTCATGTACAATGACATAATCAATTAAACTTGGATCTAAATGAACCAATGTTTTATTAAATGAAACTTTATTATCTTTGTAGTAACAACTTCCCCATCGTCCTGTATATTTCTTTATAACAATCTCAGGCATATGCAAGTCAAAATCATTTTCTAAATAATAACTTATTTTTTTCTTACAGTAATCATAAAGCACTTCTTTAATGTATTGATTGATTGTTTTATCGATATTTTTACCATATACATATAATACTTGATCATGTAAAACACATTTATTCTTAGATAAATCAATACATCTTAATTCATATTTCTTATTGAAAATATAAATATAATTATCAGTTATTGAATAGTATGGATGATAATTATTAAAATATTGTGTTATTTTATTTTGATGACTTAATATAAAATTTTCTATCTCTTTTTTTGATATATAATTAGGTGATTTGACAATCATCCTACCTTCTTTAAATGTTAAAGTTAAAGAACGTCTTCTTTCTTTAATTAAGTCATATTCTATATTTTGATTATTAATAATGATTGATTCCATATAATGCATTCTAAAATAAAATGGCTAGATAGTCTAGCCATTTAATATATCTATTGAAGTGTCGCTGTTAATGTTTTTGTAGTACCATTTCTATTAATTGTGATTGACATTTTATCACCTACATTATGTTTGTATAATGCGACTAAGAAATCTTTATATGCACTAATTTCAGTGCCATCAATTTCAGTAATAATATCTCCTTCTTTTAATCCAGCTTTACTTGCTGCACTGTTAGATTGAACTGAAGTAACATAAACACCAGATTGAGTAGAAGAATTAGAATAGTAATTATAGAAATAACGATAAGAATAATATTCTGATAATGAAGTACCAGTAATACCTAAAACAGGTCTAGTTACTTTACCATTTTTCATAATTTGTTCAACAAGATTTAAAGCATCATTAATTGGATAAGCATATCCAACACCTTCAATATCTGTACTTGATAGTTTCATTGAAGTGATTCCTACAAGTTCACCTACAGCATTAATTAATGCCCCACCAGAGTTTCCTGCATTGATTGCTGCATCTGTTTGAATAACAGTAACATCATAATCTGAAGTACCATAACTATTGTAGTCTACAGATACAGTTCTGTTTGTAGCAGATACAATCCCTTGAGTAACAGTTCCAGCATTTTCAATCTTTAGTGGAGAACCAATCGCAAGGACTGTTTCACCAGCATCTAATAAGTCTGAATCACCGATTGTATAAGCACTTACTGTAAAGTTAACCGTCATCTTAAGTACCGCAATATCACCTAATTGATCACTACCTACAAGAGTAGCTTCAACTCTTTCTTCATTATAGAAAACAACTTCGATTTTTGAAGCATCTTCAATAACGTGATGGTTAGTGATGACATAAACTGTACTACCATCTACTTTATAAACAACACCTGATCCAGAACCTGAATAAGTATTATTTTGATATACCGCAACACCAACCGTACTTTCTTGCGCTTTTTTGATTACATCTGTTAAATCACTTGTGACATCTGTACTTACTTGAGTGACTGTTTTTGTTTCACCAGTTGAAGTCGTATAAGTTGTAGTTGAATTGCTGTTACCAAATACTTTATACATAAGTAATCCATTGCATCCTAACGATACTACTAGTAATACAACTACAATAACTTTAAAATTATTTTTTAATATATCTATGACTTTTTTCATTAGAATTCCCCCTAACTAGATATATTGATATCTTAATTTTTATACTTGAACTATATATGAACTTTCTTAAATAAAACTTAATATAATTTGAATTATTTTATTATATTGGAAATTTTTATATGATAATAAATCTTCAATAGAGTTATTATGCATCACTCTATTACGAATAGTAATGAATTGTTTAAATCGAATCATAAATGTATCGATGTTTGAAGTATCAAGATGACAATTGAAAATTGATAATATATGTAATATACCATTTTGAACTTCTACATCAAGTGATTTATATAATACAAATAGTTCTGATAAAGTTAATTGATTCATAACTTCATATAATGATTGATTATTTAACCTGGAATTTATAGAAATGAGTATATTGATTTCAGATTTCTTTTTATTTTGTTTTTTATAGTTTTTTATTTTAGGTGTTAGATAATTTTGAAGTGAATCATAATGAATCATAATGACATTGGTCATGATTGATTTTAGATGAGATTCAAATTGGATAATCCCTTGAATTAATTGAGTCATAATATAATTTAATTGAGATAGTTGATCTTTTATTTGAGATACCGTTTCAATTTCAGGATGATATGTGAGTAATTGAGAAATAGAATAATAGCCATATTCTAATAATATTTTTAATAATTCTTCTTTACCCTCCTCTTCTATTATTAAATAATGTTCTTGAATTAATAAATTTAATTGTTTATTTAGTATTGATTTCATATGTTTATCATATGAGAGAATTATTATAAGGATATTATTATAATATTCTTTAATGTTGCATTTGTCAATTATAATATTGCATAATATTGCAATATTTATATAAATAAATAAGGAAGCGAATGCTTCCTTAAGTTTTATTTATCTAATGCTTTTTTAGCTTTTGTTACAAGTGCTGTGAATGATTTTGGATCAGCAATTGCGATTTCTGATAACATCTTTCTGTTGATATCAATTTTAGCTAATTTTAAACCATGCATTAATTGTGAATAAGAAATATCATTCATTCTAGCTGCTGCATTGATACGAGCAATCCATAATTTTCTCATTTCACGTTTTAATTGTTTTCTATCTCTATATGCATACTTCATAGAATGCATAACTTGTTCATGAGCTGTTTTATATAATGTATGTTTACTTCCGAAATAACCTTTAGCTAATTTTAAAGTTTTCTTTCTTCTATGTCTTGTAGTGTAACCACCTTTAACTCTTGCCATTGTTTATGCCTCCTATCCTTGTAATCTAGATTTAATTCTCTTCATATCTGAAGCAGATACTAGAGTAGATTTTGCTAAGTGTTTCTTTTGTTTGTGTGATTTGTTTGCTGCTAAGTGTGAAACATATCCATGTCCACGTTTGAACTTACCAGTTCCAGTCTTTTTTAAACGTTTTTTAAGACCGCTATGTGATTTCATTTTTGGCATTTGTATTTCCTCCTGTAATTTATTTCTTCTTAGGTGCTAGAATCGCAATTAACGTTCTACCTTCCAATTTAGGTTGTCTTTCAACAACACAGTATTCTTCGCATTCAGCGATAAAGTCTTCAATTGTCTTTTGTCCAAGTTCTGGATGAGATAATTGTCTTCCTTTAAATCTAACTGCTACTTTTACTTTATCTCCATCTTGTAACCACTTTAATGTTCTCTTTAATTTAACATCTTTATCATGGGTATCAATTGTAAGAGATAATTGTGTTTCTTTTAATTGAACAACCTTAGAATTCTTTTTCATTTCTTTTTGTTTTTTCTTCTGTTCAAACTTGTATTTACCATAATCCATGATTCTACAAACAGGTGGTTGTGCTTTTGGAGAAACACACACTAGATCTAGCCCTTCATCATAAGCTTTGTCTAATGCTTCATTTCTACTCATAACCCCTAGTTGTTCTTTATCTGAACCGATTACTAAAACTTCTTTAAAACGAATTTTTTCATTTACCAAATCATCATTTTGTTGTCTTTGGCCGTCGTACTTGCTAATTGTAGCCACCTCCATCTGAATAAATAAAAAGTGAGTACAAATGTACCCACTAGTCGTCAATTAATATTTTGTGACGTTGAGCCCAACAACTAAGTCATTCGGGCGAGAAGTAGGCACTTCTTCTTTCCACTACTTTTTATTACTTGTACATAATACAGTATTAATTGATTTGTGTCAATAATTTATTTAATCCAATAAATATCAACAATTTCAACTTCATCATTTGAATTAATAAATGATTTATCATAATAAACAACAAAGCTTTCAAATGTGTAAAAATCATTAATTTTAATTAAAGACAAAATTAAATATAAATTATCATTAAATTGATAATAAAAATATTCACCTTTAAGTTTTGCGCTTATTTTATTAGTTAACATCTTACCTCTTTTTATTAAATTAGGCTTATTATCAATGTTATCTAATATAAAAGGTAACCACTCTATACGTTGCTTTATCAAATTCCAAGTTATTTTTTTACCATTAACGGTTATATGATTTTATTAACATTATTCTTAATATCATTAAAGGAAATTTGATTATTAATCAAAAGATGATATGCATTCATGCCTTTATAATTTTTTTGACTTGACTTTTTATCGTATGCATATTGTATACCCATTAAATGCGGTAATTGTGATTTAGAAAAAGAAACATTTATTATTTTAATCGTATTTTCATCTTTAATAACAATATTTAATTTACGATTAAAAAATTTATTAAACAAATTAACATATTCAAATGTACTATATTGATTTATATTAATTTTATATTTTAATTTTTGCATATCATTTCCGCCTTTAAAGAATATAAAAATAGCATCTCTTTAGGAGGTGCTATTAATAAATAAGTCTGAGTCAAATTTGCGGAAATGACTTGTTCCAGGGCTATGGTATTTGTTTTAACGCCCGCCATAGTCGGGTCCCCATCGACTTCTAATGGTCACATCTTGGATTTTTCCTAATGTCGTCTACTTCTAATAAGAATATACCACAATTATATTGATAAGTATACTTATTTATTCAATTTAAATCCAAAATATGCACCGATAGATCCACCTATAATATGCGCAAAGTTTGCGATATTATCGACCACAAATAAAGCACTATAGACTTGTTGTCCAAGATAGATTAATGCAACAAGTATAAATGTAAGTGGGACTTCCCCTTCTTTCACACTTGTAATACTTGATAACAATATAAACGCAAATACAACACCACTTGCTCCAAGTAATCCAGAACTAAATAATATATAATTAGCAATCCCTGTTACAAGTGCTGTAATACCTATAATCTTTACTATAATTTCACTTCCATATTTTTCTTCTAACATTGGTCCTAGTAATAATATATAGCTTAAATTACCTATCAAATGAGACCAACTTGCATGTCCAAAACAATGAGATACTAATCTAAAATAAGTAAGTGGATCTAGTAAACTAGTATGTCCTGTCACAAAGAATAATGAATTAGAATATCCATTTGTATATACATTCAACAAATAAACTCCAACACAAATAAATGAAAATGTTAATGTGATAGGCGCATTAAATGTTACTTTTAAGTTATGATTCATAAAGTAAATCCTTTCAATTTATTAGAATATTTTATAAGAAATCATCTATTATTTCAATGAAACATTGATATAATAAATGCATGAAAAAAATAACTTATACATTAGATCAATTATCAAAATCTAAATTTAGAAATTCATTTCATTTAAAAGAAAAGGATTTTGATTATATCAATCAAAAAGGATTAGAGACAATTAAATTGCATACTTATGATTTTATAAACACCAGATTAAAAGATCCTAATATCATTAATGATGGTAAACAAACGCCTACCAAAGGTCATCCTGTCTTTATTGCCCAACATGCTACCGCAACATGTTGTAGAGGTTGTTTAGAGAAATGGCATGGTATAAAAAAAAATAAAATACTAGATGAGAAAGAAATAAGATATGTCGTTGATGTGATAATGAATTATTTATATAAAGAAATAAGAAATAAACAATAAAAAAACACTAGATTAATCTAGTGTCTTTTTATTATTAGTCAATTTTATCAGTTACTTTTTCATCAATTAAAGTTTTCTTAATTGATTCAACTGCATCAGCAGCATCTTCACCTTCAACAACAACTTCAACTTCAGCTTTAGTAGGAACACCCATTCCCATAACACCCATAATTGATTTAGCGTTTACGCTTTTTCCATTGTAGTTTAAAGTGATGTCTGATTTACATTTACCTGCAGCAGATACTAATACAGTAGCTGGTCTAGCATGTAATCCAACTGGATCTAATACTACGAATTTAAAACTTGCCATTTTAATTTTCTCCTTTGTTTTTTAAATCTTATATAACTATTTTACTATAAATTTTCATTTTGTCCACTAATAAATAGTAATCGGTTACATTTTTTTGTATAATTGTTTTGGAGGTAAGCTCATGGATAAAAAATTAATTATCTTAGATGTCGATGGCACAATGATTGATTATAAAGGTCAATTACCTAGTAGTGCTAAAGAAGCAATTATACAAGCTAGAAACAATGGACATATTGTCGTTATATGTACAGGATGTTCTAAATTTGAAATTGAAATGAGACATTTTGATTTTGAATTAGATGGGATGATTCTAGGAAATGGTTGTTATATTGAATATCACAACAAAATATTAGAACATCATACTTTATCATTAGAAGATGTAATACATCATAATACATGGTGTAAAAATAGAGGTTTAACTTTTAGACTTGAATGTAATTCTGGTATCTATGTTCCAGATGATTATGAAGTAAAATCTAGAAAAGCGAGATTAGAATATCAAAGAGGAAAAGGAAAAGATTTATCAGATAATGATATCGTACCCCTACCTTCTTATATTTTAACTGGGCATCATTTAGATCGAACAGATGTGAATAAAACAGCCTTTGTACTAAATAGTTATCAAGACTACTTAGATGCATTAGAAGAATTTAAAGGTTTAAAAGTGGATACTTGGGGAGGTAAAGGAGAACATGCTCTATATGGTGCAGTAGGTGTCAATGTTGATAAAGCGATTGCGATTCAACATTTAATTGATTATCTTCATTTTAACCAAGTTGACACAATCGCTTTTGGAGATGCGAAAGTAGACATTCCAATGTTTGAAGTATGTCATATTGGCGTCGCTATGGGTAATTCAGGAAAGGAATGTTTAGAAGCTGCTGATTATATTACAGATGATGTCAATGATGATGGTTTATATAAGGCTTTTAAACACTTTAATTTGATATGAGAAAAGATCATTTAAAATATAGAGATGAATACTTGTATCAAGATGAACGTTTCTTTCAATATAATTCAGATACAACCGCACTTGGCGAATCATTAGATCCAATGTTTAATAAAACTGTATTAGATATCGGAACAAATAATGGCGCATTATTATTATATGCTTCTATTAAAGGTGCTAATCATTTAATAGGATGTGATTTATTTGAAGATGCATTAAAGGTTGCTAGTTTAAATCTTGAACAAACCGAAAAGCCATATGAACTAATATGTAGTAAAGTTCAAGATTTAAATATAGAACCAGTAGATGTCATTATATGTAATCCACCCTACTTTGAAGCCAACACCAAAAGAGAAGACGAACATTATAATGCTGCAATGTTTGAAGATAGTTTAACATTAGATGATATGTTTTCATCATATAGAAGACTATTAAAAGACAATGGATGTGTATATATGTTGTATAGTGCAGAAAGATTCAATGAAGTATTTATGATGTGTGAGAAATATAAGTTAAAGATTATGTGGATGCGTTTTGTACATGATGAAAGAAAGGATTATGCACTTAGAGTTATCTTAAAATTAAAGATCGGTCCAATGAGTAAATCTCAAACAAGAAAACCAATAATTATTAGAGAAAATGAAATCGATGTCTAGTTAGACATCGATTCGTCTTTTCTAAAGTTATAAATAAGTCTTACAACATAGAGTAATCCTCTAACATTTAATTCTATACACATACCAATCCAAACACCAACTAAACCGTATATATGTGATAAGAAAAACATTAAAGGAATACGTACTGCCCATACAGAAACTAAATTAATAACGCTACTACCAAGTGTTTTACCCATTCCTCTAAATACAGCTGCACCTACAATCGATGCTCCATACATCATTTCCGCAAATGCTTCTATTCTAAGTACTTTTGTGCCTAAAGAGATAATTTCAGTATTTGTAGACAATAACATCATTAGATATTTTGCGTTAATAAACATTAAAGCACCCATAAAAAGCATTACAATACTTCCAATAAAAACACATAAATAACTTAATGTTTTTGTGAGTTCTTTTCGTTTAGCTCCTACTGCTTGACCAACGATTGTTGTAGAAGCAGTTCCAATGCCATATCCAGGCATATAACATAATCCTTCTGCTGTAATCGCAAATGAATTGGTCGCAATAGAGATTGTACCAAGTGGTGCAACAATCTTAGTGACCATGACATAACTTGTACCCATAATTAACTGTTCAATACCAACGGGTAATCCAATCTTTAAAGCACCTTGCAAGTCTTCTTTTTTGAAACTGAATGTTTCCCCTTTTCTTAAGTGTAGTATCTCACTTTTAAAAAGTAATACATACAACATAATACACATAATTACTAGATAACTCATCCCAGTGCCTACCGCTGCCCCAGTAACCCCTAAGTTAAAACCTGGTATAAATATTTTAAGGCCTAAAATGTTGTATGTTTGAGATTTAAAGATAAAAAAGAAGTTAAAGATTACATCTAATATACACATACATATATTTAATATACTTGGTATCTTTATATTTCCTGAACATTGTAACATCCCACCGGAAACATAATTAATTAAATCAAAGGTATTAAATAACGAATAGAATAATAAGTAGTTTCTCGCATCTTTTATAATTTCAGGTTTACCACCTAACCATTGTGGCATCACAAACGATGCCCCAACACCAAGTAAAGTCAAAATTAAAGAAAAGATTAATCCTATAAATAAACCTTCTTTTACGACATTTCTAGCTTCTACTTCTTTTTTAGCGCCTACATAATGGGCGACTTGAACAGTAAAACCAGTGGATACTGCGACCATGACCCCACCAAGTAACCATGTTGTAGATGCTACAAGTCCAATAGAAGCACTTGCGTTTGCACCAATTCTACCCACCATTGCAGCATCAATAAATGACATGAGAGTTGAAGATAATTGTGCAAAGATTGCAGGCATAGATAATTGACCTATTAATAATACACATTCTCTTTTAGATAATGCTTCTTGATTTCTAATTTTTAATAACAATGTATTTTCCATAGCGTCCTTATTATAAAGAAAAAAGGTTTACTTTTAAAGTAAACCTATAAAATAATTATGCATTTTTAATATATGGATTTGTGTAGAAACAAATTACTAAATAAATTGTCATCACAATCCAAATCGTTGGTTCACACCAAATAACCGCATTATACTCAAATAATGGAATAAAGATTAATACAAATAATATTTTTCCTACTAACTCTACTATAGAAGAGATTAAAGGTAAGATTTTCATACCTAATCCTTGTAAAGCATTTCTTGTTTGTAAAAGAATACCTAATACACAATAGAATGGTGCAACCACTCTTAAATACAATGTTGCATTCGTAAGAACAGTAGGATCACTACTTCCAGTAATAAAAGCTACTAAATCATCTGCCCACAACATCATAATGATAATCACAAAGATTGTCACTACAACATCGTAAATGTACGCCACTTTCATTCCTTCTTTTATTCTTCTTGGATTATCTGCTCCTTTATTTTGAGAGATAAATGTGGACATAGATAATCCCATAGAAGAATATGGCATAATAAAGAACATGTAAATCTTTCTAGCAGCCGTATGTCCTGCAATAACCATCGTACCTAAGTTATTGATCCCATATTGTAAGATCACACTACCTGCAGATACAATACTGCTCATAAATCCCATAGACAAACCTTGAGATATCATTTCTTTATATAAATCTTTATCATATTTAAAATGAGAAATATTAGGCACAAGTAACTTTTCTTTAAATAGAATATAGATGATACAAAGGATAACAGATATACCTTGAGAAATAACTGTCGCAATAGCAGCACCTTGAACACCCATAGACATATATTTAATAAATAATAAATCTAATACAATGTTCGTACATGAAGAGACGACTAAGAATATTAAAGGAATCACACTGTTACCAATTGCACGCATAAGTCCAGCACATAAGTTATAGGCAAACATGACAATCACAAATATTGCGATCACAGATATATAACTATAGGCTTCATTAATGATATCTGTCGGTGTATTGAGTAGTTTTAATAATGGCATTAAAAATAAACTTCCAACTACAGATATAATAATTGATGCTACAATCCCTATCACAATACTACTTGCGACAGATTTCTTTAACAATGTTTCATCTTTACTTCCAAAGCTTCTTGCGGTTACAATTGCTAGCCCATTCCCTATTCCTAGTCCAAATCCAACCAGCAAATCATAAATACTTGTACAACTTCCAATGGCAGCTAAACTTGTATCACCTAAAACATGTCCTACAATCATTGTATCTACTGTATTATAAAGTTGCTGGAAGACATAAGATACTAGTATTGGAATCGCAAAAATAACTAACGATTTAAATATCGGTCCTTCTAGTAAATCTACATTAAACATTGATTTCTTTTCCATCTCATTCACTTCCTTATTACTCTATTTTACTTATTTATTAGAAAAAAGAAAACTGCAAGTTTTTACTTGCAGTTAAAATACAACACAACCACCTTTATTTCTTATCTTTAATACATGGCAAGTATTCTTACCAAATATCTTTTCAATCTCCTTTTTATAAGTATCTACATAATCATCTTTCACAAATGCTTGAATGGTTCCTGCAAACCCGCCACCATGTACTCTTACAACACCGTTATCTTTTAAGATATGTTCACTCATACTTAATGCAATACTAATTGCTTGATTATATGGATGTGATGATGGATATACGTTTTGTAGATATTTATAACTTGAATCACCCGATGCTTTAATTCCTTTCTTAAAAGATTCAAAATCTTTATTTTTTAAAGCATCCACAATTTCTAATACTCTATTATTTTCATTAAAGAAATGATAGGCACGTAATACTTGTCGATCCCCGCATTCCTCTCTTAAAGATGCAATAGAATGATAGAATTCTTCTTCATCTACATCTCTTAATACTTCTTTATTAAAATAGTTAGCGATTTCTTTCATTTCTCTTGGTACTGCAGCATATTCATCTGTTAAATCTGCATGATCCGCTTTGACATCTATGATGCATAAACTATGATGAAATGATGAAAAATCAACATCAATTGCTTCTACAATTGGTGTACTAGGATCTTTGAAATCAATTGAAATAAGTCCTCCTACAATACATGCACATTGATCCATTAACCCACAAGGTTTATTAAAATAAACATTCTCAGCATATTGTGCTATTTTAGCGATTTCTACTAAATCTATTTTGTTATCGTTATATAATGTATTGATAATCATTCCAATCATATCTTCAAAAAATGCACTTGAAGAAAGTCCTGATCCTACTAATACATCACTTGTAATATAGGCGTTAAAACCGCCAATTTTATATCCTTCTTCTTTTAGTTTATATAGAACGCCTCTAACTAAACTTTCTGTAGTCCCTTCTTCATTATCCCTTTTTTCTAAGTCATCAATAAGAATCTTTTTAACGTTTAAATCATCAGAGACAATATGCACTTCATTACTTTTAGATACAATGGCTATACCATCTAGATTAAGCGCTGCAGCTAATACTCTACCATGTTGGTGATCTGTATGATTTCCACTGACTTCACTTCTTCCTGATACTGATATGACCTTAATATCTGTATCATCATATAATGATTGATACTTCTTTAAAGCATTCACATATCTATTTCTTTGATAATCTAATTGATGTGGATCTAAATATAAATTGACTAATTTTTGATCATGTTTATTCAATTCTAATTCTTTAATTAATGTATTAATATTCATTATTTCTATTTCTAAATGTATAGGATGTTGTTTCATCATATACATCTCCCTTTCTAAGTATTACTTTTGGTTCTTTTTCTAAATGAATGGAATCAGGCATATGTTGTGTTTCTATACATAATGCATATTGAGGATAAAGGTTTTCACCTTTATAATCTTTTGCATTTTCTAAATAGTTTGCACTATAAAGTTGCGCTTGATCAAGCGTCGTAGAAACAGTTAATTCTATATCAGTTATATCTGAATATAAAATAACTTGATTATTACTTGTATTAAAGATAAATGGATGATCATAGCCTTTTGCTAATTGTAATTGTATGTGGTCATCATGTATTTTATCTTTAATACATCCTTCTGTATTAAAATCAAATGGTGTATTTTCTACATTTAATAATTCACCTGTTGTACAACCATCTCCGTCTACACAAGCAATCTTATTTGCATGTACTGTTAATAAGTGATTTTCAATATTACTTGCATAACCATTCAAATTAAAATAGGAATGGTTTGTGATATTGATAAGAGTATCTTTTGAAGAAGTCGCTTTATAATTGATTTCTAAACCATGATTTAATAATGTGTAGGTTGCATATAAATCTAAATCACCTGGATAGTTTTCTTCACCATCTTTTGATACATAGTGAAAGATAACACTATTCTCTTTTATTTCATAATCAAATTGACAATATGAAAAGCCATCAATACCACCATGTAATGAATTAGGTCCATTATTAATCGCTAATTGATAAGATTGGTTATTTAACTCAAATTGACCCTTTCTTATTCTATTAGCTACTCTCCCTACTAATGCACCTAAGTAAGTACCATCTCTTTTCATATAATCATCTAACGAAGCATAACCAACTACAACATCTGTATTCTTATATAACATTCTTAAAATTGTACAGCCATAATTACTTACAACGACTTTGAAATCTTTATTTGATAATTCTATTAAATCATATCCATTTTGCGTTTCTATTACTTTAATCATCTTAAAATACAAAAGGATAGGTTCCCCTATCCTTTTAATCCTTTCGCTTGTCTAAACATGTCTTCTACTACAATATCATAGATTTCCCCTAATGTACTACAATATTCTAAGACTTTCCAAGGTTCATTTGTGTGATAATGAATTTTAATTAATTCGTCATCTCCTACTGCAAGTAAACAATCTCCTACAAAGTTTTCTACAAAGTAGTCATTGATTTCATCTTCATCTAAATCTTCACCCTCAATTAATAATTGAGTATCATATCTGTAATCGCCACAATCTAATTCAGCCATTTTCTTACCTCCTATAAATTACACTCAAATTATAAATGAAATAACTCTATAATTCAATGAATGTGAATAATATTTGTAAGCATTTACAATTTTACTTTAATTTAATGAATTTATACTATATAATGTAAGTAACATTATGGAGGTAAATACAATGAGTAAAATTACAGGTATTGGGGCTTCTAATGGGATTGCTTTAGCTAAAGCATACCGATTAGTAATGCCAGACTTAACAACTACTACCGCTACAGTTGACGATGTAGATGGTGAAGTTGCAAAATTTAAAGCTGCTGTTGAAAAAACAAATGCAGATTTAATGCAAATTAAAGAAGTTGCATCTGCTAATTTATCTGCAGAAGAAGCTGCAGTATTTGATGCACATGCATTAATGCTTGGAGATCCAGAATTCCAAGGACAAATCGAAGCAAAAATCAAAGATGAAAAATTAAATGGTGGTGCTGCAATTGAACAAGTAGCTGCTACAATGAGCGCTATGTTTGAAGCAATTCCAGATGCTTATTTCCAAGAAAGAGCTGCTGACGTAAAAGACGTATCTCGTCGTTTATTAGCTAACTTCTTAGGTAAACCACTACCAAACCCTACTACAATTAGTGAAGATGTAATTATTGTAGCTGATGACTTAACTCCATCAGATACAGCTCAATTAAACAAATATGTAAAAGGTTTCGCTACTAACATTGGTGGTAGAACTTCTCACTCAGCTATCATGGCTAGATCACTTGAAATTCCTGCTGTTGTTTCATGTAAAACAATTACAGATGATGTTAAAGATGGTGATTTCTTAGCATTAAATGGTATCGAAGGTGTTGTAATCATCAACCCTAGCGATGATGAAATCAAAGATTTCGAAGCTAAGAGAGATGCATTCATTAAAGAAAAAGAAGAATTAAAGAAATTAGTTAACGAAAAAACAATTTCTACTGATGGACACAAAGTTGAATTAGTAGCTAATATCGGTGGTGCAGGTGACTTACCAGGTGCACATGCTAATGGCGCTGAAGGTGTCGGATTATTTAGAACTGAGTTCTTATATATGGAATCAGCTGATCTTCCAACTGAAGATAGACAATATGATGTTTACAAAGAAGTATTAGAAGATATGAAAGGTAAACCAGTTGTCGTAAGAACATTAGACATCGGTGGAGATAAGAAAATCGATGCAATCGAATTACCAGATGAAATGAACCCATTCTTAGGTGTTCGTGCAGTTCGTTTATGCTTCCAAAGAGAAGATATCTTTAGAACTCAACTTAGAGCTTTATTAAGAGCTTCAGTACATGGTGATTTAAGAATCATGTTCCCAATGATCGCTACAGTAGCTGAATTTAGAAAAGCTAAAGGCATCTTAATGGAAGAAAAAGAAAAATTAGTTAAAGAAGGAATCCCTGTATCTGATACATTCCAAGTAGGTATCATGATTGAAATTCCTGCTGCAGCTGTTATTGCTGATAAATTAGCTAAAGAAGTTGACTTCTTCTCAATTGGAACAAATGACTTAATTCAATATACATTTGCAGCAGACAGAATGAGTACTGGTGTTTCTTACTTATATCAACCATTCAACCCTTCTATCTTACGTTTAGTACGTAGAACAATTGCTTGTTCACATGCAGAAGGTAAATGGACTGGTATGTGTGGTGAAATGGCTGGTGAACACTTCGCAGGTCCATTACTATTAGGTTTAGGACTTGATGAATTCTCAATGTCAGCTACTTCAGTATTAGCTCAAAGAAAATTAATCAAATCAGTTTCTTATGAAGAATGTAAGAAATTAGCTGATGCTTGTTGTGATGAATGTGCTACTATGGAAGAAGTAGTAGATAAAGTTAAAGCATTCTTAGGTGAATAATATAATATGAAGGTGAGGATTATCCCTCACCTTTTTATTTACATAAAAAAAGAAAAGTATTATTTACTTTTCTTTTTTGAATGATTGAGTTCTTTAATTTTATTTGATCTTCCATGAGATAAAATTCTTTTATAATTTTCAGCTAGCGTTCTTTCATAACTTGAATTCATCCATGGTTTATAGAATAATTCTTGTGAAACTTCATCTGGTAAATATTGATAATATTCCCATAAGTCTTCTCTATCCCAACTATATCTTTCGTCTTCTTCTAATCCCACTGGAGTAAGTCTTATAAATCTTGGCGCTTCATAAGAGTGTTTATTTATAGATGAAATAGCTCGATCTATTGCTTCTTCACTAGATCTTGATTTTGGTGATAAAGCCAAATCTAGGATTGCTTCAGCAAGTATGATTCTTGCTTCTGGAAAGCCAACTTTTTTAGCTGCTTCAAAAGCCATAACAGTACGCATACACGCATTAGGATTGGCTAAACCGATATCTTCATAGGCAATAACTAGACATCTTCTTTCCAATGATTCAATATCCCCAGATTCTATTAACTTCGCAAAGTAATACATGGCACCATTTGGATCACTACCACGAATACTTTTTTGAAGGCCGGATAATGTGTCATAATATTGATCTTCATCTTTATCATATTTTACATTTGTATGTTCTATAACACCTTGAATTGTATCAAGTGTAATATGATAATCATTTGATAATACGGATGCCATTTCTAAACAGTTATAAGCATATCGAATATCTCCGCTAGAAAGTCTTGCTATCTTCTTTAAGACTGCATCATCTACTGAATATTCACCTTTTAATCCAGACTCACTACTTGTTGCATTTGTTAAACCTTTAATGATATCTTCTTCACTTAATGGTTCTACATTAATGATTTGACATCTTGACCGAATAGCTGGATTAATAGAATGATAAGGATTTGCGGTTGTACATCCAGCTATAGTAAGTAGACCACTTTCTATATGTGGTAATAGATGATCTTGTTTATCTTTATTTAATCGATGTATTTCATCGATAATCACAAATAAGCCATTAGATAACTTTGCTTCTTCAATGATTTGATCCATTTCTTTTTTATTAGATGTTGAAGCATTAAATAATCGATATGGCATATCTAAATCATGGGCTAATGCTTTTGCGAGTGTAGTTTTACCACATCCAGGAGTCCCATATAAAATAATGGATAATGGATGTTTCTTTTCAACCATTTGATTGAATAATTTCCCCTCACCTATAATATGAGTTTGTCCTAAAATATCATTTAAACTAACAGGTCGCATATTATATGCTAAAGTGTTCATACTTGAATCTCCTTTTTAAATCGTTATAATTATAACGAATTGTTAAAGGAGTATCAAATCAAATGAGATGTATCTTACAAAGAGTCACACATAGTGAAGTAGAAATTGATCAAAAAATAAATGGTGCTATTAAAGATGGCTATATGATTTTAGTTGGATTTGAAGCATCAGATACAAATGAAGTAGTTGATAAAATGATCAACAAAATTATTCATTTAAGAGTTTTTGAAGATGAAAATCATAAAATGAATAAATCATTATTAGATGTCAATGGCAGTATTTTAAGTATCTCTCAATTTACTTTATATGCATCATGTAAAAATGGTAGAAGACCGTCATTTACAGATGCAGCTAAACCAGACGTTGCGATTCCTTTATATGATTATTTTAATGAAACATTAAGAAATCAAAATATTGTTGTAGAGACTGGTATATTTGGTGCAGATATGAAAGTGACACTATTAAATGATGGTCCTATTACAATCATTTTAGATAGTGATGAATTATTTTAAGAGGTAATGAATGTTAGAAGTCATTTTTGATGCATTAAAAGATACACTTATTGCATTGCCATTTTTATTCTTGGCGTATCTTTTAATGAATTATATATCATCTAAAGATATCACAAATAAAGTTTTACATTATCAAGCATTTGGACCTATTGCAGGAAGTATATTAGGATGTATTCCTCAATGTGGATTTAGTGGTACAGCTGCTTATTTATATAACTATGATATCATCACAACAGGTACTTTAATTTCTATATTTGTGGCATGTAGTGATGAAGCATTCATGGTATTGGTGATTAATCCTACATTATGGAAAACACTGATCATACTCATTATATGTAAGATTATTATTGGTATTATATCTGGCTATATATATGATTTAAGAAATAAAAGTGAATATGAATGGTTAGAATTAGAAGGGGCTACATGTGATTGTGTTGGTAATATCTATGAAGCAAGTTTTAATCATATGTTGACGACTGGATTCTATATTCTCATCATTAATTTAATATTTGGTTTATTCATTTATTTTATAGGTGAAAGTAATATTGTTAACTTTGTCAGTCAATACAAAACATTACAATTATTTATTACCCCACTTATTGGTTTTATTCCAAATTGTGCAGGAAGTATCATTTTAGCTACACTTTATAGTAACTCAGCTATTACTTTTGGAAGTTTGACTGCAGGACTCATTACTTCAGCAGGTGTAGGTACTATGGTATTATTCTCAAATAAAGAGAAAAGAAAAAATATAGTAAAGATTTTTAGTTATTTATATATCGTTGCAGTAATATCAGGATTTATTCTTAATTTGATTATCAAGTAAAAAAGATTTAGCGTAAGCTAAATCTTTGTTTTTCCTGATAAGATATTTTGATAATCTTCATAGTTCTTTTCTAATAGAGTTGGTGTATCTAATGAATAAGGACATTTGCTAGCACACTGATTACAATGCAAACAGTTAGGTATTTTAGCCATTTCATTTTGCCAATATTCATTTAACCAGTTTTCACTAGGTGCACGTCTAACCATTTGTGAGATTCTTGCACATTGATTAATGGTAATCCCTACTGGACAAGGCATACAATAGCCACATCCTCTACAAAAATCTCCTTGTAATGATTTCTTATCATTTTCAATGAATTCTTTTATTTCCCCAACATATTCAGGTGTATCTTCATTGAATGCTAACCATTCTTCTAATTCTGACATTCTTTGTACACCCCAAATAGGAATAAAGTTATCAAATTGAGAAGCGAAAGCCATACAAGCTTTAGAATTTGTTAATAATCCTCCAGCTAATCCTTTCATCCCAATAAATCCCATATTCTTTTCTTTACATCTTTTAACTAATGCAATTTCTCTATCTGTTGATAAATATGAGAAAGGATATTGTAATGTTTCGTATAAACCAGATTCAACTGCTTCTTCTGCAACCGCAATTAAATGAGCAGTAATCCCAATATGTCTAATTTTTCCTTCTTCTTTTGCCTTCAACATTGCTTCATACATTCCAGTACCATCATTTGGTTTATAAACTTGTGAAGCACAATGGAATTGATAAATATCAATATAATCAGTTTGAAGCAATCTTAATGATTCTTCTAATTGTTTTTCAAATTCATCAGGTGTTTTAGCCATAGATTTAGTCGCAATATATAAACTATTACGATCATAATTTTTTAAAGCATTTCCTAGTTTTTCTTCACTATCACTATAAGCTCTTGCGGTATCGAAAAAGCGCATACCACCATCGTAAGCTCTACGTAAAATTGATATAGCTGTATCCATATCTACTCTTTGAATTGGTAAAGCACCAAAACCATTTTGAATAGTTGTAATTCCTGTACTACCTAATGTAACTTTTTTCATAAATTATCCTCACTTTCTTACTTGTCCATTACCATAGATTTTATATTGGAATGAACACATTTCTTGTAGTCCTAATGGACCTCTTGCATGCAACTTCTGTGTTGATATACCAAGTTCTGCACCAAACCCGAATTCTCCTCCATCAGAGAATCTAGTAGATGCATTATGATATACACATGCACTATCTAGTGCATTCATAAATATCTCTGCATGTATCTTATTTTCAGTAACAATACATTCACTATGTTTTGTAGAATACTTGTATATATGATCAATAGCTTCTTCTAAAGAATCCACTACTTTAATAGAAACAATATAATCATCATATTCAGTATTATAGTCTTCTTCTGTAACTGATTTACACTCAATAATAGATTGCGTTTTTTGATCGCCTCTTATTTCTACTTTACCGTTAAATGCTTCTACCATTTTAGGTAAATAAGTTTCAGCGATATCTTTGTGTACTAAAATTGTTTCAATGGCATTACAAACAGATGGCCTTTGTATTTTAGCATTGACTGATATATCTATCGCCTTAGTCATATCCGCTTGATCATCTATATATAAATGACAATTACCAGCCCCTGTTTCGATGACAGATACGGTTGCATTCTTTACAACATGTTGTATTAATCCTTTACCACCTCTAGGTACAACCACATCTACATATTCATTAGCAGTAATTAAATCTGTCACATCTTCTCTTCCACCAGTAATGAGTTGCACTGTATGATCTGGAAGTATCCCTTTAATAGCATCATTAATTATTTTAGTTAATATGGTATTTGTATAAATGGCTTCTTTACCACCTTTAAGTAATGCGACATTACTTGATTTAATACATAACGAAGCAATATCTACTGTGACATTTGGTCTTGATTCATAAATAATCCCAAATACACCTATTGGGACTCTTACTTGTTGAATAAGTAGACCATTAGGTCTTTCTATTGTACGTATTACTTCACCTACTGGATCATGTAACTGAATTAATGATTCTACGCTATCCGCAATTGATATAATTCTATCTTCTGTGAGTTTTAAACGGTCAATCATTGCATCAGTAATACCATTTTCTTTCGCATTTTCTAAATCTTTTTTATTTTCATCCAAAATAATTTGGATATTATTTTTTAATGCAATAGAAATATTTAGTAATGCTTTATTTTTAGTTTCAGTATTCACTAATTTTAATTGTTTTGCAGCATTAGATGCATTCTTTAATTGTGTTAATAATTCTTCTCTCATATATATTACTTGATGAGTACCATGTTGTTGACATGTAATACTTCATCATAATCCTTATAATGTAATATTTTTTCTATATCTTTTGATTGATGTCCTTTAATAAGTTTTATTTCATCACTTGAATAGTTCACAATCCCTTTAGATATAATGTTTTTATTGATATCTACGACCTCAATGACTTGACCCATCAAGAAGTTTCCTTCTACTTCTTTAATACCACCTGGTAATAATGACTTATGATTTAATAAAGCTTTTTTAGCACCCTCATCTACAATAATAGTCCCTTTGACTTTTGAACGATATGTTAACCAATGTTTTCTTGCATTCATGTTGCCATTACCTTCAAACCAAGTACCAATTTCACCATCAAGTGCTTTTAAAATGCAGTTTTCTACATTTCCGTTAATAATCAACATACTGCTTCCATAATCATTGACGTTTTTAGCTGCTTTAAGTTTGGTAATCATACCACCAGTACCTAAATTACTTGATGAATCAGATGCAAGAGATAAAATATGTTCATCGACTGCATCTACATAATTAATAAACTTAGCATCTTTATTCACTTTAGGATTACTATCATACAATCCATCAATATCACTTACTAGTATTAATAAATCTGCATCAATCACTGGTGTTAAAAGTGCTGCGAGTGTATCATTATCCCCTACTTTTATTTCATCAACGGCTAACGTATCATTTTCATTGACAATTGGTAACACATGATATTCAAGTAATGCATTTAAGCTATTATGTAAATTCATGAGTCTTTTACGATCATCAAAGTCTCCATGATTTAACAATACTTGTGCAACATTGATATTATATAAGCTAAATAACTCTTCATATATTTCCATCAGTCTTGCTTGACCGATTGCTGCAAGTGCTTGTTTTTGTGGCATTGTATTTGGTTTCTTATCTAAATGTAAAACACCCATACCACTTGCAACTGCACCACTTGATACAAGTACAACCTGTTTACCTAAATCATAAAGTTTAGATATTTGTGATACTAATGATAAAATCTTTTTCTTATCAATGTTCCCATTATCATCACATAATGATGTTGAACCTACTTTTATTATTATTTTATTTATTTTATTATTTCTCATATAATCACCGATTACTATTATACACGATATACAAAAGGAATTGAAATAATTCAATTCCTTTTTTATGTATTATCTTTTATTTTTAATATCATCTTTTAACATTGATACAAAATCATCTACAGGTAATGTATATGATTTTTGTTCACCATGTTTACGATAAGTAATTGTATGTTCATCTCTTTCCTTATCACCTAATACTAATTGATAAGTATCTTTTTTCATTTGAGATTCTCTAATACGATATCCCAACTTTTCTTCTCTATTATCTAGATTTACTCTAATATTTTCATCTAATAATAAATCATAGATTTCTTTAGCATATTCACCATGATATTCATTTTTAACTGGAATAACAGTTGCTTGAACAGGTGCTAACCATAAAGGAAGATTTCCTTTAGTTTCTTCTAAGATATAGGCCATAAATCTATCAACGGATCCTAGGATTGCTCTATGTAATACAACTGGTGTTTTCTTAGTACCATCTGAATCTACATAAGTTAAGTTAAACTTAGCTGGTAAACAGAAGTCTAATTGACATGTAGACAATGTGATTTCATTACCAACTGCAGGTTTTACTTGTACATCTAACTTAGGTCCATAGAAAGCAGCTTCACCGATTTCTTCAGTATATGGAATACCTAGATCATTCATAACTTCTCTAAGTTCATTTTCTGCTTTATTCCACATAGCATCATCATCATGATATTTTTGTTTATCTTCAGGATCTCTTAGAGATAATACCATACGATAATCTGTAATATTAAAGTCTTTATATACATCTAAGATTAAATCAACGACTGATTTAAATTCATCTTTAATTTGTTCAGGAGTAACGAATAAGTGCGCATCATTTTGACAGAAGTGTCTTCCTCTTTCAATTCCTTTTACTGCTCCTGATGCTTCATATCTAAAGTCATGTGCAATTTCACCAATTCTAATTGGTAAATCTTTATATGAATGTAACTTATTAGCATAGATCATCATATGGTGTGGACAGTTCATTGGTCTTAAGACAAATTCTTCCCCTTCCATTTCCATCATTGGGAACATATTTTCTTTATAGTGATCCCAGTGACCAGATGTTTTATATAAGTTAACTGTACCAATAGCTGGTGTTAATACATGTAAGTAATCTAATTTACGTTCTTTACGTTTAATGTATTTTTCAAGTTCTTGCCAGATAATATAACCATTTGGTAAATACATTGGTAATCCTCTACCAATTAAATCATCTACCATGAAGATTTCCATATCTTTACCAATTTTTCTATGGTCTCTTTCTTTTGCGTCTTCTAAGTCTGCTAAATGTTGTTCAAGTTCTTCTGGTGTTGGAAGACAAACACCATAGATTCTTTGAAGTACTTTATTATTAGCATCACCTTTCCAATAAGCACCTGAATGTTTCATTAATTTAAAGTTTTTACATAATTTAACTGTTTCAACGTGTGGTCCTCTACATAAGTCAGTAAAGTCACCTTGAGTGTAACATGTAATATTGCCATCTTCTAAATTAGAAATTAAATCTAATTTATAAGGATCATCTTTAAACATTTCTAATGCTTCTGCTTTAGTAATTTCTTTTCTTACAATACGTTTACCATCTTTACAGATTTTCTTCATTTCTTTTTCGATTGTAGCAATCATTTCATCTGTAACAACTTCATCACCTAAATCCATATCATAGTAGAATCCTTCATCTACAACTGGTCCTACCCAAAACTTAGCATTGGGATACAAATGTTTTACAGCTTGTGCCATTACATGGGCACAAGAGTGATTTAACGTATTTAACGCTTCTTCTTGTTTAAAATTTCTCATTTTATTTACCTCCATATAAAAAGAGATATTCGTTAAAGGACGAATATCTCGTGGTACCACCTTAATTTGTTATAAAATATAACCTCTTATTTCTTTTAACGCAAGAATTACGACTAGTATTAATAGTAGCTATTAGGGAGTATCTTTATAAATGTATGAAGATTTGCAGCTTCCATCTTCTCTCTAAAATACTTAGATATAAAAACATATCCTAAATCATTGCCATAAGTATTATAAACTTCTTTGAATATATAAACAAGTTAAATATTATAACTTATTTGGATATAATCCTTGATCTACTAAAGCTTGAATAGAGGCTTTAACGGTTGGAGCATCTTCCTTATAAGTAACACCAAACCATTCGTCATTTGATTTTAAAACTTTAACAGAACATTTTCCTGCCTCTAGTAAATCACCAATAATTGTAGGTAATAAGTATTCTGCCTTTTCATTTGGATTTGCGTTTGATACGAATGCTTCAAATCCAGGTTCTAGAATTTCAGTAATGAATCCTGGTTGTAGTCCCCACATATTCATGCTGACTACCGATTCAATATCAATTTCTTTACCTTCAACAACTGCTTTATTACCCTCTTTACCGATGTTACTTGTTTCTACTATTTCAGTTAAGAAACCATTATTTTCTTTACAGATTCCTCTTGTCACAACACCATTATCAGATAAAGTATTCTTTAATACAAATCCTACCATCATGTTTTCATTTACTGAATGATCTTGTACTAAATAGTCATATGCAACTTTATATGCTTCTTTTCCATAGTAATCATCTGCGTTGATTACTAAGAAAGGTTCATTGACTAAACCTTTACATGCTAAGATTGCTTGACCTGTTCCCCAAGGTTTCGTTCTATCTTTAAATGTTTCTTTGTATTTTTCTGGAATATCATTTACTTCTTGAAATGCATATTCTACTTTTATTTTTTGTTTAATTCTTTGTCCTATAATTTCATCAAAGTCTTTTAATAAATCATGTCTAATCACAAATACAACTTTATTAAATCCTGCTTCCATTGCATCATAAATGGAATAGTCCATGATGATTTCACCACTAGGTCCTACTGGTTCTAATTGTTTGATACCACCACCAAATCTAGATCCAATCCCTGCAGCCATAACAACTAAAGTTACATCTTTCATTTATATATACCTCTTCTTTCTTTATCATTATACACAATAAAAAAAGTACTATCAATTGTTATGATAGTACTGATTTTATGTATTTCTCATCCAAATCTTCACCAATCACAATAAGCACTTCTTGACCATCATCAATATGTTCAATCGTTTCTTGAAAAGGTGTTACATTAATACTTACTAGATAACCTTCTTGTAAAGTCATGAATCCTTTTATTCTATGTATCTTTTGATTATTCATGAGTTTCTTTAATTTTAAAGTGAGTTCATACTTAGTATAAGATAAATTAAAGAAAAATAAGTTTTGATACTTATTTGTATTTTCTTTAATAATTGAATGATTATGATATCCCGCTTGATCAATTAAGTGATAGTCACTATCTGATAATGTGAGCCAATCTTTTAAGATAATTGGATAATCATCTAATAATAAATCATATTCATTAAATAGATGTTTTATTATTTGGATATTTTGATTTAAATAATCTTCATCTACAAGTTGTACTTTTGAGAATATTAAAATACCTGCATTACATATTTCATCTATAAATAAATGATTCATTGACGCATCATTATAATCAATTGTTGGATCAATGATGCCAATCACACTATTGAGTGTATACCATTCTTCTATCGTATCTTCATGTAATATATCTAAAAACATATTAATATCAAAGATACCGCTAGGCTCTATTATGACATGATTAAATCCTTGAAGTTTTAATGAAATTAACTTAGATTTTAATCTTCTTTTATAACAGTCTTCATCTGTTGCAGTGACCATTTCTATTTCACAAGATGATGATCTTAAATCTTTTAACATCATCATATCTACATTAATAGCACCAAAGTCATTGACAATAATTGCGACTTTTTCTTTTTTTAATAGATGCTTGACATAGATTTTTGTAAAAGTGGTTTTACCACTTCCTAGAAATCCTGTAATTAAATCTAATTTAATTTTAGAAGCTAACTGATGTGTTGACATACAAAGTCCCCATCTTCGATTGTTCTAAAAACATAACCTCTTTTTTGGAAGTTTTCTATAATCATAGGTAAAGCTTTAACTGTTTCAGTTTTAGCCGAAGCATCATGTAATAAAATCATGACATTTTTATAACCCGTATTAACAGAATTTAAGTAAATATCATAAGCATCCGTATTACTTTTTGCATCACCACTATCTACATTCCAATCATAATAGGTATAACCTAGTTCTTTAACAGTTGGTATAAGTTCATTCATGATTCCTTGACAATATTGATTACTTACCGTGTTACTACTTCCTCCAGGAAATCTAATATTTGTAATCTTTTTACCAATTAACGTTTCTACCATCTCACTTACTCTATTTAAGTCATCAAAGTAAGCTGAAGTAGAGGCGTATAGTTGGCTATATTTATGATTACCAGTATGTAATCCTATCGCATTCCCATGATTATAAGCTAACTGGATATATTTTCTTTTAGATGACTTATTACATATCACAAAGAAGGTACCATTAATATTATAGTCATCTAATATATCAACAATCTCTTTTGTATTATCACTTGGACCATCATCAAATGTTAAATAAACAACACCTGTATAATCAACAATCTTTACTTCTTTAGTATAAGTAGTTGAATTGTTGGCATGATCTTTAACTTCAATATTGATAGAGTAAGTACCAACAGTACTATAGTCAACAGCAGAATCATCTACAATCATTGTAGGAGTTTGATTAGAGTTATCTTCGACTCTAAATTGTTGACTATAATCAACTTCTTCATCTACATAATAAGTTAAACTTCCAAAATCAGTGATTGTAGGTGCTGTTGTATCTACAACATCTACATACAAGACATATTCTAAGATTGGCTTTTTATAATAAACACTATAAGAACCCGTTTTAGAAATATCAAGTTCACTAGAATCAATAGTTCTCAGTTTACTTACATCATAGTCTTCTTTTATATAAGTTAATGGGTCAAATTCAGAATTCACTTCAAGAACGATATGATGTGTATTTAATACAGCATGTGTATTTTGATGGACAAATCCAACACAAAATACAAATGGAATAACCACAATAAATAAAAAATACACAAGGAAACCTTTTTTAATCCTATGTGTATTTAAAAATGAATTTATTTTTCTAAAAACATAAATAATTCTATTAGGATCTAAAGGTCCTATTTTCTTGAAGCGATGTCTTTTAAAGAAATCACTTTTCATCTATAATTTAAATCCTTTTTTACAATTAATATATCCTTCGAATTCAGCACCTCTAACGATTTCTAATTCGTTAGTAGTGATATTACCTGTTAATTTACCAGCATAGTTCACTCTTAAGAATCCTGAACATTTAACATCACCTGTTACATTTGCGTTTAATTCAATATCTTCACCTTTGATATTTCCTTCAACTTCTGAATCTCCTACAATTTCAAGAATATTTTCGGCTTTAACATCACCCTTGACTTTAGAAGATGATAAACGAATATTATTTCCTTTAACATCACCAGTAACAGTACCACCGTTATCTACAATGATATTATAATTAGATTTAACATCCCCTTCTACTTTACCAGAAATGTTTAAATCACTTTCTGAATAAATGCTACCATTAATGATTGTTCCAGTTGAAATAACTGTTGGATTAGCAGCACTTACAATTTCATTAACAGCACTCGCTACTTCTACTTCAATGTTTTGTTTTGTTTCTTCTATTTTATCAAATACTTTGTCAAATGAAGATGTTTCAGTTTCAGTTGTTACTTCTTCCTCTTCTTCAATTGGCTCAAAGATTGAATTTACAATTTTTTCCTTTAAAGTCATATATAATTAAACTCTCCCATAAATATTCTATAATACTGAATAATAATAAACTATAATATGCTTATTTTCAAGATTTTGTGTAAAAATATACTTTTATGTCATATTTGTTTCAATTATAATGAGTCATATAGGAGGAAAGAGTCATGTCACTAAAAGTAAACGCTGATTTATTAACACCTAACGAATTAAAAGAAAGATATCCATTAAAAGATGAATATAAAAAATTAAAAGAAATAAAAGATCAAGAAATTAAAAATATATTTGAAGGTAAAGATCATCGATTTATTGTCATTATTGGGCCTTGTAGTGCAGATAATGAAGATGCTGTGATCGATTATATGCATCGACTAAAAGAAGTAGAAACGATTGTTAAAGATAAATTATTAATTATACCTAGAATTTATACAAATAAACCTCGTACAACAGGTGAAGGTTATAAAGGTATGTTACATCAGCCTGACCCTACTGCTGCACCTAGTTTATCTGAAGGGATAATCGCAATTAGAAAAATGCATCTTAGAGCGATTGAAGAAACAGGTATGTTTAGTGCAGATGAAATGTTGTATTCTGCAAACCGTACTTACTTAGATGATTTACTTGCTTATGAAGCTGTTGGCGCTAGATCGGTAGAAAATCAACAACATCGTTTAACTGCTAGTATTTCAGATGTACCAGTAGGAATGAAAAATCCTACAAGTGGAGACTTATCTGTTATGATGAATGCGATTAAAGCAGGACAATCTTCACATCAATTTATCTATAGACAACTTGATGTTACATCAAGTGGTAACCCACTTACACATGTGATACTTAGAGGTAGTGTAGATAAACATGGTGTATGTCATGCAAACTATCATTATGAAGATTTAACTTTGATTAATGAATTATATAAAAAATCAAATTTATTAAATCCAGCTGTGATTGTGGATTGTAATCATAGTAATAGTAATAAGAAATTTTATGAACAAATTCGTATTACTCAAGAAGTATTACATTCTAGAACTATTAATCCTGAATTAAAAAAATTAGTAAAAGGATTAATGATTGAATCCTATATTGAAGAAGGCAATCAACCAATAAGTGAAGATAGAGTTTATGGTAAAAGTATTACTGACCCTTGCCTTGGTTGGGAAGATACGAAAAAGTTATTATTAATGATTTATGAAAAGTGCTAGGAGTTAATATGATAAAAAAAGTATTAAAGAAAATAGGCATTGTAGTAAGTGTTATAGCGCTGGTTGTTGTAGCGTTTATTGGAGCTCTTACAATTACAGAATATAACCCAAGTGATACACTTGATTTGGATATTAACGGTTCAGCTACAAACACTGTCTCTATTGGGGATACATTAAAGATTATTACTTGGAATATGGGATATGGTGCATTATCAGAGAATGCAGATTTCTTTATGGATGGTGGCACTTCAGTCATGACTGCTTCAAAAGATCAAGTACTAGAAAATACAAATGCCATTATATCTACAATAGACGAAGAAAATGCAGATATTGTTTTCTTACAAGAAGTAGATACAAAAAGTAAAAGATCACATAAAGTCAATGAAGTTGAAATGATCACAAATCATTTCAATAACTATCAAAATAGTTATGCATATAACTATAAATGTTTATATGTCCCTTACCCTTTACCTACTATCGGTACGGTTAATTCAGGTATATTGACACTAAGTAATATAAGTATGAATAGTAGTGTTAGACAAAAATTACCATGTCCTTTCTCTTGGCCAGTATCAGTTGCCAATCTAAAAAGATGCTTATTAATTTCTAGATCTAGTATTGAAGGAACTGATAAAGAACTTGTTTATATTAATCTACACTTAGAAGCTTATGATTCAGGTGAAGGGAAAGAAAAACAAACAAAACTTCTAAAATCTATCTTAGAATCAGAAGTAGAAAAAGGAAACTATGTCATTGCTGGTGGTGACTTTAATCAAGTATTCTCATCTTATGATACAAGTGATTACCCATTAATAAGTGAAGACTTATGGCAACCAGGTAGTATCGATACGGATGCATTCTCTAGTGATTTACAATTTGAAGCAGATACATCCTTTCCTACTTGTCGATCTCTTGATAAAGCTTATAAAGATGCCGATAAAGATAACTTCCAATACTATATGTTAGATGGCTTTATTGTCTCAAGTAACTTACAAGTAGAAGAAGTAAAAACAATTAATAAAGATTTTAAAAATACAGATCACAATCCTGTATCTATCAAAGTGACATTAAAATAGAAGGAATCAATATTCCTTCTATTTTTTATACATATTCAATAGATTGTCCTGCTAAATATCCAGTAGAGAATGCTATTTGTAAGTTATATCCTCCAGTTAAAGCATCTACATCTAATACCTCTCCTACAAAATATAATCCATTTATTTTTTTACTCATCATGGTTTTAGGATTTATTTCTGATACTTTAATACCACCTTTAGTGATGATAGCTTCATTGAAAGATCTAAAACTTGTAAGTGTTATTTTTAAATGTTTGATTGTATCTACAAGTTTTAATCTTTCTTCTTTAGTAATAGTATTAATGACTTTATCTTCATCAATATCACAAAGTTTTAATACAGTTAGTCCTAATTTGATAGGTAACAATTGCCCGATCACCTTCCCTATTTGTTTATTAGGTGAAGAAGCAAAATCTCTGAGTATTCTTTCATCTAACTTTTCTTTAGATAATGCTGGTTTTAAATCAATGACTAATGTTTTATTAAATGAAGGCGAAACTTTAGAAGAAGCACTTAATATCACAGGTCCACTTACTCCAAAATGTGTAAATAATAATTCACCAAAATCTTCGTATTCCATTTTATTATTGTGATAAACTTGAATACTAATATTTCTAAGCGATAATCCTTGTAATGCTTTCACCCATGATTCTAATGTATTGAATGGGACTAAAGATGGATAACATTTACTTACTTCTATCTCATTATTATTCGCAATTTGATATCCTTTTCCTGTGCTTCCAGTAGATGGATAAGATAAGCCACCTGTTGCGATGATGACATCATCACAATAAATCTTTTTATTATTAGAAATGACACCAACAATCTTATTCTTATTTACTAAAATATCATCGACTTCTTCATTTAATCTTATATCCACATGATATTCTTTCATTAGTTTCTCTAATGCTTTTGTGACATCACTTGCATGATCACTTACCGGAAATACTCTATTCCCTCTTTCTATTTTTATATCACAGCCATTTTCATTCATTAGATTCATCATATCTTGATTAAAAAAACATGAAAATGCGCTGTATAAAAATTTAGGATTTGTAGGAATGTTTTTCATAAATGTATCTAAATCATTTGCGTTTGTGAGATTACATCTACCTTTTCCTGTAATATATATTTTTTTACCTAGTTTCTCATTCTTTTCAAGTAGGATTACTTCGTGGCCTAAGCTTGCTGCACTATAGGCAGCCATCATACCACTTGCACCCCCACCTACTACAATTACTTTACTCATTATTTCATTCCTATAAATTTATTATTCTAAAGTTCTTTTCGTTTGGTTTTATATTATCTCTTCTTTTAGCTGTTAATTCACTTACTACTATTTTGAATACACAAGTATGATCTACCATTGATTCTTTAAATGGGAATGTTTCATCATGATAATGTTTCATTAATGTTTTTAAAGCATGCATTTTATCATTATGATCTTCTATAAAATATACTTCACCTTTTCCCATCACAGAAGAATATCCCATGGTACAACTCATTAAATCATCATATAAAATGACTTGATGATTATAATCCATTTCAAAAAATACTTTATTATTTTTCTTTAATAAATCAATTTTCTTTCCTTCTAATGCACTATGGCAATAAAAGACATATTGATTATTCACTTTCTCTTCTCCAAAGTTTAATGTCACCATATATGGATAACATTCATCATGCATAGCAATACGTATTGTATCACAATGGGCAATGATGTATTCTATTGTATTTATATCTGTTATTTCTCTATCTTTTCTTCTCATAACGATTCCTCATTTTTTTAATACTATAACATTATTTCAACATTTTATAAATAAAACATGTATAATGTATAAGGAAATAACGGAGGTAAGTATGATACTTGATCAAATTAATCCTGATTTATTAAAGTTATCAAAAGAATCAGAAAAAGAATTAAAAGATATATACGATAAAATTGATGAAATGACATTATATAACTCAAATAGAATCTTATCAGCATTTATTGGAAATAATGTCTCTTATACAGACTTTGCGGAAATCAATGGTTATGGAAACTATGACGAAGGAAGAGATAAGATAGAAAAGATCTTTGCGACTGTATTAGGATGTGAAGATAGCTTAGTAAGACCTCAAATCATGTCTGGTACCAATGCTTTATATCTAACATTATCAGCTATGTTAAAACATGGGGATACAATAATCTCATTAACTGGTGCACCTTATGATTCTCTACAAGAAATGATTGGACTTTATGGTAACTCTCCTCTTTCTTTAAAAGAAAATGGTGTTTCTTATGAACAAATAGAACTTATCAACAACGATTTTGATTTACCTACTATTAAAGAAAGACTCTCTAAAAAAGATGTAAAACTTGTAGAAATACAAAGAAGTAGAGGTTACTCTCAAAGAGATTCATTATCAATCAGTAAAATAGAAAAAGTCATTCATACAATTAGAGAAGTCAATGATGAAGTCATCATCATGGTAGATAACTGTTATGGAGAACTTGTTGAAGAAAAAGAACCAGGACATATAGGTGCAGATCTTGTTGTAGGGTCTTTGATGAAAAACTTAGGTGGTGGGATTGCATCTACCGGTGGTTATATTGCAGGTAATAAAGATTTAATTCATATCGTATCAGAAAGATTAACTGCTCCAGGCATTGGAAAAGATTTAGGTGCTAACTTTAATTTAAATTTATCTTTCTTCAAAGGTATCTTTATGGCACCAAATGCAGTAAAGAATGCTTTAAAAACAGCTGTATTTAGTAGTTATATGTTGGAGAAGTTAGGATTTAAAAATATCAGTCCTAGATACAATGAAGATAGAACGGATATTATTCAAACTGTAGAACTTGAAACTAAAGATAATTTAGTGAAGTTTACACAAGGCATTCAATCATCAAGTGCTATAGATGCTTTTGTGAAAGTATTACCTGCCCCAATGCCAGGCTATCCTGATGAAGAAGTCATGGCTGCAGGAAGTTTTACGCAAGGGAGTACAATAGAACTTAGCGCAGATGCACCAGTTAAAGAACCTTATACTTTATATATGCAAGGAAGTTTAACTTTTGAATATGGGAAATTATCGATCTTACTTGCATTAAGTAATATGATAAATAATGGGTAGCATGTTTACATGCTACCCATTTGTCCACCATCAATTCTTATTACTGTATTATTGATGAAGTTTGCTTCATCAGATATTAAAAACTTAACAAGATACGCGACTTCTTCAGGTTTACCATATCGATTCACTAGAATCTTTTCTTCTTCTTGTTTTAAGAAAACTTCATCATAACCTTCTAGTTCTGATTCAGTGCCAATAAATCCTGGTGCAATTGCATTCACATTTATATATGGTGCATATTGAATGGATAAGTTATGTGTTAATGAGATCAGTGCTGCTTTAGAAGCATCATAATCAAAACACATTGGATAATAAGTATTCAACCCATTAGTAGAAGATATATTAATAATTCTACCCCACTTATTTTCTTCCATATCTTTATATACAACATTAGATACATTATAAGCCCCTACAACATTTACATCTAAAGTACGTCTAAATTCATCACTTGTTTTTAAATGATAAAGATTACTTAAATCAACTGCAGCATTATTTATTAATACATCAATACTTCCTAAATTTTCATGAATATAATCAATCATTTGATTTACTTCATTTTCATTAGAAACATCAGCCTTATAAATAAGACATTTTACTTTATAAGTATCTTCTATTTCTTTTTGTAAAGAGAATGCTTCATTTTTAGAAGTTAAATAATTAATAATGATATTATAGTTATTTTTTGCAAGTTCTAATGCAATGGCTTTGCCAATACCTTTAGCACCACCAGTAATTAATACATTTTTCATAATATATACTAAAAAGAAGAGCTATTAAGCTCTTCCATCATATTTCCCATCTGATGTAAAGACTAAAATCTTTTCACCTTGTTCAATGAATTGAGGTACTCTAATATTTAATCCTGTATCAGTAACAGCATCTTTAGTTTGGTTAGATGGTGCACCTTTAATAGCTGGATCAGTTTCAGCAACTGTTAATTCAACTTTTTCTGGTACGTTTACTGTTAATAATTCTCCATCAAAGAAAGCTAATGATACTTCCATACCTTCTACAATAAAGTATTTATTGAAACCTACTTGTTCTTCAGATAATTCATATTGTTCATATGTTTCCATATCCATGAAATAATATGTATCTCCAGCATTATAAGAATATTGTGAAATTTTCTTACTAATGTTAGCTGGTTCAAATTTAACGTTTGCGTTAAAGTTTCTTTCTTGTGTAGCACCTGTCTTTAAGTTTTTCATTTTTGTTTTTAAGATAGCTGCACCTTTACCAGGTTTTACATGTTGGAAGTCTAATACTACCCATGGATCATTATCAACGATTAATGTAAGTCCTGTTCTAAAATCACCTGCTGCAATTGCCATAATATAATTCACTCCTATTTCTTTTCTAAAATTCATTTATATTCTATCAGTTTTATAAACTATTATCAATTAAAACTAAGCATCGCCTTCAATTATTGCGAGTGTGAGTATACCTAATATGATAATAAAGATAAATACGTATTGTAGTTTCGTTAATTTTTCCTTTAAGAATATTCTAGATAAAATTAATGAAACTACGCATACACAACTCATAATTGGTGCAGCAATTGCCCCATGTCCACCACTTAAAGCATAGACATAAGTAAATTGTCCACCTGTTTCACATATTGCGGCAATGATCTTATCCTTTTGATTTGGTAAATCAAACTTCACTTTCTTAAATAATAAGAATGCTAGAATTAATAATGCACAAATTAAGAAAGTGAGTTCATAAGATGTATTTGCGACTGTTTCAATAGTATCTTCTGTGACATTGACTAAATGAGTTGTACTCATTTCTAGAGTGATATCATCTAAAAAAGTTCCAAGTGCATCTAATATTGCATAACAAAATGGCATCATAAATGCGACAATTGCCATCTTTTTACCAAGTACTTTCTTTCTATCTGTATCACCATTATTATCTAGAAATCCTATTCCTAAAATACCAATAAACATTAAACCTATTGCGATTATACTTGGTAATTCTAATCTTTCATGTAAGATAACAACACAAAGTAAAGCACATATAGCCCCTGATGTATTTTCAATAGGATCTGAGATAGATTCCTCAATAAAACGCATTCCAAAGTAAGATAAAGCCATCGATAATATATAGCAAAATGATACTGGGAAGTAACATATTAAGTTCATAGGATTATAGCCCATATCACTTGTAAGTAATGTATAGATGGCATGAATTCCCATGACAACACCAACACATACAACTATCTTTAAATGAGAATACTTCTCATCTGGTCGTGCGCCTTTTTTATAAAATAACTCTGCTAAACCCCATATAAAGGTTGTCGCTAATGTAAAAAATAACCACATAATATTTTCCCCCTCTAAAATATTAAAGCCTAAATGATTATATTAGAAAATGAATAATTTGTAAATTTATTTAAAAGAAAAAGTATCTAACAATCGTTAGATACTTTATGTTTTATAATAGTGCTGCTCCTATGAGGCCTGCATCATCTTCAAATTTAGCTGGAACATATTTTAAATATTCAGGTTTAATATAGTATTGTCTTGCCTTATGGAATACAAGCGCTAAGAAATCTGGATTGTAGTTTGCGATACTTCCACCTACGACATAGATTTCTGGATCAATAACACAACCTATATTTGCGATACCTTTAGCCGCAATATCTGCAGTTCTTTCTACTAGTTTTGTAGCAGTAGAATCTCCATTATGCCATAAATCAAATAATTCTTTATTTGATACATGTCTACCGAATATTTCTTCAGATATGATTTCTAGTCCATATCCACCACATTGTTCATTTAAGCTTCCTTTATTACATCCACCATGAGTATGCTGATCTTCATTGACAATCATATTATATACTTCACCAGCACATGTGCTTACACCATTGATGAGTTCTTTTCTAAAGATATATGCTCCTCCAAAACCTGTAGACATTGTAATGTAGTAAACAGAATCATAATCCTTTCCATTTCCTAAAACAGCTTCTGCAAGTCCTGCTACATTAGCATCATTACTCATTTTTGTAGGAATACCTGTTTTTTCTTCAAAGTATTTCACAATATAGAAGTTATCCCAACCTTTTAAGTTGGGTGGATTTAATACTTGTCCTTTGTGTGCATCTAATGGACCAGGACATCCAATTCCTATAGATTCTACTTCGTACTTCTTAATAAATTCTACCATTGGTGCTAAGTTCTTTTCTGCACCAAGAGTAGGATCATTTGGTGTTTTATAACGATCTACGATATTATAACGATCGTCAAATATTGCACACCTTAGATTTGTACCACCAATATCAATACCTACTTTATACATGTTCATCACCTCTAAACACATTTTATCATGTTTAGATATTAAATAATATGCTTTATAGTTAATAACTTTCTAACTTTATAAATAGAATATATGACTGCGATAAATTCAGAAATAATAAAACAATACCAAACCCCATTTATGCCTAATGTTTTTCCTAAAAGATAAGCTAGAGGAATAAGCGGTATAAATAATCTAAGTAATGCACCAATCATATTTGTTATGCCATCTTGAAGACCAGATGCAATATAACCTGATATAATCGTTATTGAGGCAAATACAAAGGATGGCGCAATAAGTCGCATACCTCTTACACCTATTTCTAACATACCTGTATTATTTGAAAATAAACATAATAATTGACTAGGAAAGATTTCAAATAATACAGTCCCTAATAGTGCAATCACTATCGCAACTGGATATATAAACTTTAATGTTTCTGTAATTCTTTGATTATTTTTAGCACCATAGTTAAATCCTATAATAGGAATCCCTGCTTGACCTAAACCATTCATTGGCATAAATAAGAAAGATTGTAGTTTGTAATAAACGCCAAAGAAGGCAACAGCTAATAATGAGAATGGTTGAATAATCATGTTAAAACAAGTAATCATCATAGATTGCATTGCTTGAGTAATGATGGTTGGTAAACCAATCTTATAAATAGAAACGATATAATCTTTATTTAAGTGAAATGACTTAAAAGAAATTTTTAGTTCTTTATTACATTTTTCTTGTAATATAAATCCTACAAACATACTTACCCATTGTCCTAATACTGTCGCAATGGCTGCTCCTTTTATACCCATCTTAGGCATACCTAGCAATCCAAAAATAAAGATTGGATCTAAAATGATATTAGTGATTGCCCCACATATTAGAATGACCATCGATAATGCAGACTTTCCAGTAGATTGCATTAATCTTTGATAAGTCATTGTGACCATATTTGCGATAGAAAAAGTCATGCAAATAAACAAATATTGATATGATAATTCTGCAATGGAAGGATCACTAGTTAAAGCATAGGCAATGTTTTTAGAAAAGAATAATCCGATTATTCCAAATAATAATCCCCAAAAAATAGAAATGATAACACCCGTTGTAGCTACACAGGATGCTTCTTCTCTTTTTGATTGTCCTAATGTTTTAGAGACAATCGCATTTAATCCTACTGCACTTCCTACCCCAACAGAAATCATCAACATTTGTATAGGATAAGCAAGTGAAGTTGCGGTTAATGCATCTACTGATAGTTTCCCTACAAATATACTGTCTACGATGTTGTAGAGTGATTGAATTAATAATGAAATCATCATTGGAAGTGACATATTTAATACTAATTTCTTGATTGGCATCACTGCCATTTTATTTGTTTCCATAATACCTCCTAAAAAATAAAAAGCGAGAAATATAGGATTGGCAAATCCTTCTATTTCACGCTTTATAGCCGGCCAAATAATTTATGTACGTATATTAAAATAAGTTATAAATTATTTCAAGTAAATTTAATTATTGATTTACTTCTTTATCGCAATAAATACAACGATATTTATTTTTTGAATCTAACGCAGATATATGATCTAATTCTTGTTCAGTTTGAGATATACATACTGGGTTTGTACATTTATATTGATTATAGACAACATCCTTTGTGATTAATTTTTCTCTAACTGGATTATTAGATGCTTCTTCTAGTAGTTTAAGAATCAAAGCCATACGCATATGTTTACCATTTAAGCATTGTTTAAAGTAACAAGCTCTTGGATCATCATCTACCTTGACACTGATTTCATTGACTCTAGGTAATGGATGTAAGACAATCATATCCTTTTTAGCTAAATCCATTTTAGGTAAATCTAAAACATATGAATTCTTTAATCTTTCATATTCATCTTTATCTTCAAATCTTTCTCTTTGAATTCGTGTCATATATAGAACATCTAATTCAGAGATAGATTCTTCTAAAGAATAGACTTCTTTATAGTCCATATGATTAGGAATTAAAATATCATTTTTAATATAGTCTGGAATAGAAAGTTCAAGAGGTGAAATCATCACAAACTTTATATTTTCATAACGACTCATCGCACCAATTAATGAATGAACTGTTCTTCCATACTTTAAATCTCCACAAACACCAATTGTAAGATGATCTAATCTTCCTTTTTCTTTATAGATAGTCAGTAGATCCGCTAATGTTTGTGTTGGATGACAATGTCCCCCATCACCTGCATTAATTACTGGAATCGTGGCATTATTTGCCATAACGAAAGCTGAACCTTCTTTAGGAGAACGAGTTGCGATAATATCCGCATAACAAGATACTACTTTTGCGGTATCCGCAAAGCTTTCTCCTTTTGCAGCACTTGAAGAATTGGCTTCAGAGAATCCTAATACATTCCCACCTAATTCTAACATTGCGGCTTCAAAGGATAAACGTGTACGTGTACTAGGTTCATAAAATAAAGTCGCTAATGTTTTATTCTTACATTTTTTGACATACTTTTCTGGATGACTACTGATATCTATCGCCGTATCCATCATTTCATAGAGTTCTTGAGTCGATAAGTCTGTAACGTCAATTAAACTTCTCATTATTTAATCCAACTTTCATCACTAGGATTATTTCTGAATTGAATTAATCTAGCGATATCTTCATCTTTAATATAATGTTCATCTGCCGCAACTTTTGCGATTTCATCAAAGTTAGTTAATGATACATTTTTAACGTTTGCATCAGCTAAACGATCTAATCCTTTTTGCATACCATAAGTAAAGATAGAAACAATCCCTAATACTTCAGCACCTGCTTCTCTTAATACATTAACTACTTCAATAACACTACCACCTGTAGAGATTAAATCTTCTACTACAACTACTTTTTGTCCTTTTTCAAGTTTACCTTCAATTTGATTTTGTCTTCCATGATCTTTATTACCACTTCTTACATATCCCATAGGTAATTCTAGTAAATGACCAGTAATAGCTGCATGGGCAATTCCTGCAGTTGAAGTACCCATTAATACTTCACAATCAGGATAAACTTCTTTAATAGTTTGAGCTAATGCATTTTCTACATCTGTTCTTACTTTTACATCTGTTAAAGTTAAACGGTTATCACAATATACTGGTGATTTAATTCCACTTGCCCAAGTAAATGGTTTATCTGGGCTAAAAAATACTGCTTTAATTGATAATAAATCTTTTGCGATTAATGTTGATATATTTTCCATTGTTTTATTCTCCTACAAATTCTTTGATACATCTATTGTATGCTTCTACTGGATTTTCAGCTTGAGTGATTGGTCTTCCTACAACAATATAATCAGATCCAATTTTATTTGCTTGAGATGGTGTCATGACTCTCTTTTGATCACCGACATCCCCATCCGCAAATCTTACTCCTGGTGTAACAGTCACAAATTCTTTTCCACATTTATCATGCACTTTTTGTGCTTCTAGTGGTGAACATACAACCCCATCTAATCCAGCTAGTTTAGCGTTATAAGCATAATGCATCACTACTTCATCAATAGGTTCTTTGATTAATAAGTCTTTTTCCATACTTTCTTGATCAGTAGATGTAAGTTGTGTTACTGCGATTAATAATGGTCTTGTGCCATCTTCTCTCGTTAATCCTTCTAATGCGGCTTCCATCATCTTTTTTGTGCCTGTTGCATGAAGGTTAACCATATCGACATCTAAGTTAGATAAAACAGCCATAGATTTTTTTACAGTTGTTGGAATATCGTGTAATTTTAAATCTAAGAATATTTTATGTCCTCTCTTTTTGATTTCCTTTACAATGGATGGCCCTTCAGCATAATAAAGTTCCATACCGATTTTCACAAATGGTTTGACATCTTTAAATTGATCTAAGAATTCAAATGTTTGTGATGCACTTGAAAAATCACATGCAATAATAACATCTCTACCCATTACTTACTTCCTCCTATAATATCTTCTAATGATTCTATATTGTATTTTTTCATAACTCTTGGTAAGTCTTCTATAATTTCTTTACAAGCATATGGATTGACTAAGTTTGCGGCACCTACTTGAACAGCAGTCGCACCCGCAAGCATCATTTCTAGTACATCCTCTGCAGATGATACCCCACCAATACCTACTACTGGAATATTTACTGCATGAGATACTTGATAAACCATTCTTAAGGCTACTGGGAATATCGCAGGTCCTGAGAAACCTCCCATGGTATTGGCGATAACTGGTTGTTTACTCTTTAAATCAATACGCATACCTAACATGGTATTAATTAAAGAAATCCCATCTGCCCCACCTTTTTCACATGCTTTTGCGATTTCTACAATGTTAGTGACATTTGGTGTAAGTTTAATAATCACTGGTTTATGTGTCACTTCTTTAACTGCTTTAGTAATCTTATATGCGTCTTCAGGGTCTGTCCCAAATGACATCCCACCGCCATGGACATTAGGACATGAGATATTCACTTCTATCCATCCTACTTGATCACATGCATCTATTTTTTGACAATTCGATACATATTCTTCTAGTGAGAAGCCACCAATATTGGCCATGACTGGTTTATGAAATACTTCTTTAAGTTTTACAAGTTCTTCGTTTATAACTTTATCAATACCAGGGTTTTGTAGTCCTACAGAATTAATCATTCCTGATGTACATTCAGCAATTCTAGGCGTAGGATTACCAAATCTAGGTTCTTTAGTTGTTCCTTTAAAAGAGAATGTGCCAAGAATATTAATGTCATATAATTCATTAAATTCATAACCATAATTAAATGTCCCTGAAGCAGGAATGACAGGATTATCTATTGTGATACCACATAAATTGACTTTTGTATTTATTTCTCCCATACAATTTCCTCCTTATAGAAGATGGGTCCATCTTTACATACCCTTTTATAGCCATCTTTTGTCTTAGTGGAACATCCCATACATGCACCAAAGCCACATCCCATTCTTTCTTCAAATGAATATTGACCTGATACTTCAGTTGCATTATAGATAGCTTTTAACATTGGAAGTGGTCCACATGTATAGATGTAAGAATAATCACTTGGCAATGCATCTGTCACAAATCCCTTAACACCTACACTTCCATCCACTGTTGTCACAATCACTTTACACCCTAAGGCTTCAAATTCATCTTGATAGAAGATTTCACTTTTTGTGTTAAAACCTAAGATAACTGTGACTTGTTTATTTTCTTTGATTAACTCTTTTGCGAGTTTATAAAGTGGTGGTACACCAACGCCTCCACCAATAAGTAGTGGTGTACTACCAGATATACTGATATCATAACCATTGCCAAGTCCTGTCATGACATCAAGTGTTGTATTAACATCTAGTTTAGACAAATATTGAGTCCCATTCCCTACTACTTTATAAATAATAGTAATTGAATGATCATCATAGTCACATACAGAGATTGGTCTTCTTAAATAGAAAGATGGTAATTGAATATTAATGAATTCACCAGGATGTTTAATCTCCGTTGTATCCCCTTCTAATACCATTTTATAAATTAAATCATTTAATGATTTATTTTCTTTGATTATATATTGACTTACTTTCATATGATTACCTACTCATTAATTTGAGAAACACTCATTGTTGTTTCTTCTAATACATCTAGTAATACTTTGACTGTATCAAGTGCTGTAAAGATTGTGACATTATTTTCTACTGCTGTTTGTCTAATCTTATAACCATCACTTAAGACATCTACTGCAGAATCTTCACGTGTATTGATGACATAAGTAATATAACCTGCACGGATACTATCAATGATATCTGTATAACCATCTCTAATCTTTCTTCTAGATCTTGTACGTATTCCTTTTTCTTTTAAGAAAGCAGCAGTCCCTTCAGTTGCTTCTATGTTGAATCCTAAGTTATAGAATCTTTCTATTAATGGGAATGCTTCTTCTTTATCTTTATCCGCAATTGTCACAAATACTGTACCATATTGCATTAATTTATTTCCTGCAGCTTGTAATGCTTTATAGAGTGCTCTATATAGCTTCTTATCATAACCAATCGCTTCACCTGTTGATTTCATTTCAGGTGAAAGATAAGCATCTAAACCACTTAATTTAGAGAATGAGAATGCTGGACATTTTACATAATAACGATCTTTTTCTTTAGGATATACGCTAGTAAATCCTTGGTCTTTAAGTGACTCACCTAAGATGACTTTCGTTCCAATATCTGCTAAAGAATAACCTGTTGATTTAGATAAGAATGGCACTGTTCTACTTGATCTTGGATTGACTTCAATAATATATACATCTTCGTTTTTATCAACGATAAATTGAATATTATATAAACCGACAATACCACAACCAAGTCCTAACTTCACTGTATATTCTAAGATTTTAGATTTTACTTTATCAGATAATGAAAATGTAGGATAGACGGAAATAGAGTCACCTGAGTGAATTCCAGTTCTTTCTACTAGTTCCATAATACCTGGACAAAAGACATCTTTGCCATCGCATACAGCATCAATTTCTACTTCTTTACCCATGACATATTTATCCACTAATACTGGTTTATCTTCATCTACTTCTACTGCTGTTTTTAAGTAGTGTTTTAATTGATCTTCATCATAGACAATTTGCATCGCTCTACCACCTAATACAAAGGATGGTCTAACAAGTACTGGATAACCAATTTCACTCGCAACTTTAATCCCATCTTCTATTTTAGTAACAGCTTTACCAGTTGGTTGAGGAATATTTAATTCTTTTAATAGTTTTTCAAATGAATCTCTATTTTCTGCTTTATCAATTGCTTCTACACCTGTTCCTATTAACTTAACACCTCTTTCTTCTAGTGGCGCAGCTAAGTTAATGGCAGTTTGTCCACCAAGGGATGCAATAACACCATAAGGTTTTTCTAAGTGTATGATGTTCATCACATCTTCTACGGTTAATGGTTCAAAGTATAACTTATCGGCAGTTGTGTAATCTGTAGAAACCGTTTCAGGGTTATTATTGATGATAATCGCTTCATAACCTGATTCTTTGATTGTCTTAATGGCATGAACTGTAGAATAATCAAATTCAATCCCTTGACCAATTCTAATTGGTCCAGATCCAAGTACGATGATCTTCTTTTTATCAGATACAATTGATTCTTCTTCCTCTTCATAAGTGGAATAGAAGTAAGGAATATAAGAATCAAATTCACTTGCACATGAATCAATCATCTTAAATACTGGATAGATATTGTTGTCTACTCTTAAATGATATACATCTAATTCATTCATTTGCCAAATACGTGCGATCTCAGCATCTGAAAATCCCATCTTCTTTGCATCTTTTAAGACCTCAATATTACCAATGTTATTCTTTAATTCATCTTCTTCACGAATAATATTTTTAATCTTTTCTAAGAATAACATGTCGATTTGTGTTTTATCCGCAATAACACCATAATCCACTCTTCTTCTTAATAGTTCTGCAATCGCATAAATACGATCATCTGTCCCTATTTTGACATAATCTAATAAGTCTTGTTTACTCCAAGTATCAAATGCATTCATATGAATATGTTGCACACCAATTTCGAGTGATCGCATTGCTTTAAGTAATGCTTCTTCAATTGTTCGACCAATAGACATGACTTCCCCAGTAGCTTTCATTTGTGTAGATAACTTATTATTCGCATCCGCAAATTTATCAAATGGGAAACGTGGCATCTTTGCGACAACATAGTCTAATGATGGTTCAAAGGATGCAGGTGTATTTGCGAGCATGATTTCATCTAATCGCATCCCTACCGCAATTTTTGCGGATACTCTTGCGATTGGGTATCCTGAAGCTTTAGAAGCTAATGCTGAACTTCTAGAAACTCTAGGATTCACTTCAATTAAGTAATATTTAAATGAGTTAGGATCTAACGCAAATTGAACGTTACATCCACCTTGTATCTTTAATGTTCTAATGATTTTCAAAGCTGAATCACGTAACATATGATACTCTTTGTTAGTAAGCGTTTGTGATGGACATACGACGATAGAATCTCCAGTATGAATCCCTACTGGATCTATATTTTCCATATTACAGATTGTAATAGCAGTATCGTTAGAATCACGCATGACTTCGTATTCAATTTCTTTATATCCTTTAATACTCTTTTCTACGAGTACTTGATGAACAGGTGATAAATATAAAGCATTCTTCATTAATTCATGGAATTCTTCTTCATTATTCGCAAATGCCCCACCTGTTCCTCCTAGTGTAAAGGCTGGACGCAATACAACTGGGAAGCCAATTTCTTTAACTGCAGCATACCCTTCTTCCATTGTATTGGCAATCATACTAGGTAATACTGGTTCACCAATAGATAAACACATTTGTTTAAATTGATCTCTATCTTCTGCTTGTTCAATTGAAGAAGAAGTTGTACCAAGTAGTTCAACTTGACATTCTTTTAAGATACCTTTTTTCTCTAATGACATGGCAAGATTTAAACCAGTTTGTCCTCCAATACCTGGAAGTATTGCATCTGGTCTTTCATGTCTTATAATCTTAGCTAGATATTCTAGTGTTAAAGGTTCCATGTAGATTTTATCTGCCACGGTTGTATCTGTCATGATGGTTGCAGGGTTTGAGTTACAAAGGACAACTTCATAACCTTCTTCTTTTAAAGCTAAACATGCTTGAGCACCTGCATAATCAAATTCTGCAGCTTGACCAATGACAATTGGTCCAGAACCAATAACTAATATTTTATGAATGTCTTCTCTTTTTGGCATGTTACTTTCCCTCCTTCATCATATTGATAAATTGATCAAATAGATAACTACTATCTTGTGGTCCAGGTGCACTTTCTGGATGGTATTGCACACTAAATATTTGATCTTCTTTACACATAATTCCTTCAACCGTATTATCTAGAATATTAATATGTGTTGTTTGTAAACCTGTGCCTTTTAATGAATCTTCATCTACAGCATAGGAATGGTTTTGAGATGTAATTTCTATTTTATCTGTTAATAAGTTTTTAACAGGGTGGTTCCCACCACGATGTCCAAACTTTAATTTATATGTTTTAGCCCCATAAGCTAAGGCTATCATTTGATGTCCTAAACATATTCCAAAGATTGGGTATTTCCCTTTTAACTGTTTAATCAGTTCAATAACAGGTACCACATCCACTGGATCCCCTGGCCCATTAGAAATAAAGATGCCATCTGGTTTCATTTCTATAATCTTTTCTACTGGCATATCATATGGGACAACTGTAACATTACATCCACGTTTATTTAAACTTCTAACAATGTTTAACTTAATCCCACAATCTATTGCGACAACATTGTACATTGGATCTTGTGTTCTAGAATACCATCTTTTTTTACATGTCACTCTTGATACTTGATCATGAGGGACTGGTGTATTTTTAATGATTTCTAGTCCTTCTTCTAGTGTGGTATCGATACTTGTGATTAACACTCTTCTACTTCCTTTATCACGAATAGAACGCGTTAACTTTCTAGTATCGATGCCAGAAATTCCTGTAATATGATATTCTTCCATGACTTCTGATAATGTTTTTGTATATCTGAAGTTAGATGGAATATCGTTGTATTCTCTTACAATCAGCCCTCCTATAGTAGGACGTCTTGATTCGTAGTCTTCATCTGTAATTCCATAGTTACCAATTAATGGATAGGTCATGACAACAGATTGATCTGTATAAGAAGGATCGGAGATAATTTCTTGATATCCTACCATAGATGTATTAAAGACGATTTCAGTGACTTTATCTTGAATTGTCCCAAAACCATAACCATAGTATTCTTCACCATCTTCTAATATTATTTTTCTATCAAAATCTTTTACCATACTTTTTTCTCCTTCCATACTGTTTCAACACATTTACCATATACTTCCACTCCATCAAAAGGTGTACTCTTTCCTTTTGATAAGAATGTATTAGAATCAATCGTATATTTTTTATTTAAATCAAAGATTGTATAACCATTGAATGGTAGATTAAATCTTCTTCTTGGATTAATACACATAAGTTCTACTAACTTTTCTAATGTGATAATTCCTTCTTTTACTAGTCCTGTATATAAAAGTGAAAAGGCTGTTTCTAGTCCTACAATCCCAAATGGGCTATCTTTTAATCCTCTTTCTTTTTCTTCTTTACTATGAGGAGCATGATCTGTCGCAATCATATCGATTGTGCCATCTTTAATCCCTTCAATTAATGCAAGTCGATCTTCTTTATCTCTTAGAGGGGGATTCATTTTAAATCTACCTTCTTCTTTTAAAGAAGAATCATCTAGAAGTAAGTAATGAGGTGCTGTTTCACAAGTAACATTGACCCCTTCTTTTTTAGCAAGTCTTATAATTTCTACAGATTCTTTTGTAGAAATATGACATACATGATAAGCACATCCAGTTTTCTTAGCAAGTTCTACATCTCTTTTTATTTGTGCCCATTCAGATTCACTACAGATGCCTTTATGATTATGTTCTATAGCATATTTACCATCATGAATATAACCACCATGTAATAAGTCATTAACTTCACAATGAGCGACAATGATTTTATTAAGAGATTTTGCCTTCAACATTGCTTTTTCCATCATGTCAGCATCTTGTAGACCTTTACCATCATCACTAAATGCGACAACGTAGTCTTTCATTGCATCCATATCAGATAATTCTTTTCCTGCCTCAGATACAGTAATAGCACCATAAGGAATAATATCGATTGCACCATCTTTTTCTATGATATCTAATTCTTCTTTTAAATGTTCTAAGCTATCAGGAACTGGATTTAAATTAGGCATTGGACAAATGGTTGTATACCCACCTTTAGCCGCACTTCTACTACCATCATAAATTGTTCCTTTATAAAAAAATCCCGGCTCACGTAAATGAACATGTACATCACATAAACCAGGAATAATAATAAAATTATTAAATTGAAAAAATTTATTAGTAGTAGAAGAAGAATATAAATCTTTAAGTATTGATTGTTTTGTGTTTATATCAACTAATTGATCAATAAAAACTGGATTCATTTTACTTCCTCCTTTTCATCTTGAATGATAATAGTATAAATAAATGATGAAATCAACCCATTTAATCAATAAAACATCATTTATTTATACTATTTAATATTCCTATTTTGTGACAAATAGTAAGGTATTTGATAATATATATAAGAAAGAGGAAATGAAAATGGGTAGAGAAGTTGGAAGTAGTCAATTAGGAAAGTTATATTCGACTAAAAAAGTAAGAAAAAGAAGAGAATGGCGTGGTATAAAAGATACACTCTATGATTATTCAAGATGGCTTTATATTATGTCTTTTTTAGCACGTTTTATTATAAAACCTAATAATCTTAAAGGGATGTTAAGATATCGTTGGATGGTCAATTATTTAGCAGTGCCAATGATGTTAGATCGACTCACTGAAGGTTATAGAGGGCCACAACTTAGAATTGCACATACAGAGTTTGATTTAGTCATCACATCAATGGCTAAAGATATAGCGTTATTATTTGATGGAGATAGAAATATCGGGAATAATAAAGAAATTTCTCAAAAAACAGTACTACTTGATGAAAACGAAATGACCGCTATTATGATGGGATTTCCTGATTTAATTGGAAACAGTAGAGAAATCCCTTCTATGTATACAGCTGTATTATTAAACCAACATGCTGCTGAACATTATTTAGATGTTGCCCAACAATATGGTTTACCTGGTGATGTATGTCCACTTCCTGAATCTGAATGTGGGGTTTCTATTGATGATGACTATCCAGTACTTGGCGCATGCGCGGTGCAATGTAATACCACATGTGATGGGTCACTACTTGGAAATGGGATTATTTCTAAAAGAATGGAACTTGAAGATGGGATCCCTACTTTCCAACTTGCAGCCCCTTTAAGACACAGAAATGAAGATGTACAAGAATATGCAGCACAAGAAATAAGAAATGCGATTGCCTTTATTCAAGAACATACAGGTGCTTCATGGGATTGGAAATACTACTTTGAATGTGCAAAAAGAGTCAATATCGCTACAAGAAGTAGAATGGAATGGTTGGATATAAATAAAACTGACTATCCACAAATGCCTGGAATGTTACTAAGTTTATATTGTGAAACCGATTATTTAGGTGTTTGTGGTAAATCGAAGAAGTTTGAAGAAGCAGACAAGAAGATTACTCAACTTGCGGAAGAAGCTTATAAGAATAAGACCAAAGTTTCTAAAGAATATCGTCATAGAGCCATTATATGGGGTGTACAATCACATTACTTCTTTGAAATGTTGAATTGGCTTACGAACTGTTGGGGAATTATTCCTTTAACAGACATGCTCACAATGGTCAATACAAAGATGATTGCTGAAGAAGATAGTCCAGAAAATAGAAAACAAGCCATTTATGATATGGCTTGGTTAACAGAAAATATGATCATGCGTAATAGAACCCATGGTGGTTATAAAGTCATCTTAGATGAAATGTGGGACTATTGTGACGAGTTTAATGCAGATATATTAATTATGTGGGAACACATGGGTTGTAAATCACTCACAGGATTGCATGGTCAATTTGAAGAACAAGCCAGAAAAAAAGGCATTCATTTAATATGGGTAACCCATGATTTAAGTGACCCTAGAATGATGAGTAAACAAGATATACGTGATCAAGTCAATCGTTATATGAGAACTGTATTTAGAGAAGAACCACTAGATCCCTCTCTAGAAGTCATACACGATGAAAAATCATGGTAGGTAAATATTATGAAAGATTTAAAACATTTATACTATTTTGAAAAGTTATTAGAAAATGCGAATAATGAACTCATTACTCAAGCACAAAGTGAAGGTAATATATGTATTGGTGCACTATGTGAAAATACACCTGAACCTTTACTTAATTTAGAAGGAACATTTTCTACGCGTCTTCGTGCACCTAAAACTGGTTCACTTGATATTTCTACTTACTATATGACTTCCTTTTTATGTGAATATTCTAGAGCCATTCTAGAAAGAGCAATTGAAGGCGGATTCAATCATCTTGATTGTATGATTATTCCCGATGGTTGTACGATGTTAAATCGTTGTGTAGAAAATATGGAGTTACTTCATACCTTAGGAAAAGAAAAACCAAATTTCTTTTATGAATATATGGAAATTCCAATGAAAGCAGATGACAATGGTTTAAATTTGTATGTCTTACAATGTCAAAATCATATATTAAAACCATTACATGAAAAATACGGGATAGATATTAGTGACAAAGCCATTAGAGAAGCCGTTAAAAAACATAATGAGGTATGTTCACTCATTAGAGAAATTGGAGATTATAGAAAAGAAGAGTATCCTAGAATTACAGGATATGAATTTCATATCATCACTTTAGCGACTTATGTCGCACCTAAAGAAAAACTCATTCCTTACTTAAAGGAAACATTAGAAGAACTAAAAACAAGAGTACCTGACAAAAATAAGAAACGTGCAAGACTAGTACTCGTCGGTAGTGAAATTGATGATGTGGATGTTGTAAAATTAATTGAAGATTCAGGTGCTTATGTATGTGCAGATCGTTTCTGTTATGGATCGCTTCCTAGTAGAGATCTTATTGAATTAAACGATGAAGAAGATGCATTAACACAAATATGTCGTATCTACATGAATCGTGGACAATGTCCTAGATATATGGATACAAAGAAAATGTTGTCAAGAAGAGAATATGTTAATGCATTAGCGAAAGAATACAATGCAGATGGAATCATCTACCAGCAAATGAAATTCTGTGATCCTTGGGCATATGAAAAAATGATTGGTACAGCGGTATTAAGAGATGAATATCATTATCCAGTCTTAGCCATTGATCGTCCTTATCAAGTAGGACAATCTGGACAAATTAGAACAAGAGTTCAAGCATTTGTAGAAAGTATTGAAATTAAAAAGATTAATCAAGAAAGTGTGTCTAAATAAGACACACTTTTTAAAATAAATCTAACATACTATCTAAATAAATGGCTTCTCTTAGAATTAAATGATACTCAGGTTTTACTAAATAATAGAGTATGAATTCTAATAGGATTGCAGTGCCTAATCCTCTACCCTCTATCTTAAATTGATTTATTCCCATAGGAAGATATACATCTTGTATATCTCCTCTAGATATAAAGGAAGGATTCTTCATTGCATCAGAAAACTTATAACCATCTTTGTCTGTATAGGGACATACATGTTCTAATACATGATGGCCTAAATTTATATGGGATACATTTTCATAACATGCTTTTCTTTCATTACATCTAATGTCGCAACATTCATTACATAATAATTCGATCTTTTCTTTTTCTTGATCATTTAAACGATTTAGGAATTCTAAATTGTGATTATAACGATAATCTAATACAACATATTTATAATCATTATTTCTTATTTCTTCTAGTATTTCATCTTTATTTGTAATCACTTTAGTAGTAGAAGAAATATAATAATATCCAGGATAGTTTTCTTTTAGATATTCTAATAATAAATCAGAATGAATGATAATACCTGTTAGGATATTTGTATTCATAAAGTCTTCAACCAGTTTATTGCTTTTCAAATCATTTAAGTGTTGATTTGTGAGTAAGGCATTACTTAAAGTAAGTCTAGAAGGGATATTATATTGATTCATTAAATCAATCACATCTTTACTACTTACTTCTCCTCCACCCACTCTTCCTCCTGACCATATACAGTCACTTGATACACCATAAATAGATCCTATTTCTACATCATCATAAAAGTATTCTTTATGTGAATAGAAAATTGGTAAAAACTTTTTATAAAATTCATAATATTCAAATAATCCTGGTAAATGATAATAAGCTTTCATATCATTTATTATATATAAATATATTTAGAATGTAATAAAAAAGTGTCTATATTTTATAGACACTTGTATACTTCTAGTTCTATTGTATTCAACATATTTGGAATTGTCATTGACTCATTCTAAAACAAAGTTATAAAAGACATAATATAATCAATCATTTCTTCTGGTGTTTCTTTAGCTCCAGTATCTATCCATTTCTGAAGAATAGTATTTATTAATCCCCATTTACCAATAATTATATATCGATCTCTGATAGTATCCTGTGGAAGACTTCTTTCTCCTTCCTGTATTTGATCACTCATTCTATTGAAAATAATAGACATATTTTCAAATTTAATATCATTCATTTCGTTTTTTATTTTCATAAAATGATAAAAATGATGAAATAAGAATTCTCTCCATTTTCTTTCATCATTACTACTTAATACAGGAAATAATTCTTCTATCATTTCATCAGATGCTTCAATTGTTATATCATCAATTACATCACTAATAGAATTAAAATTACGATAAAAAGAAGCTCTGGCTACACCAGCTTTATTTACAATATCTGTAACTGTAATATCCATATAATTCTTTTCTGTCATTAGACTCATTACTGCATTCATTATTTCTCTTCTTACAGAATAACCTTCATTATTTTTCATGATACAAAACTTCCTCCTTTTGTCTCAATTCAATTTTAAGTATTGATTTATATCATTTACACTATAAAATATCTGTCAACGATACATTTTGTATCATTTGATATTTAAATTGTATCGTTAACCAGACAATATGTCAATAGAAAGGAGATCTATATGGTTAAATTATTAAAGTATTTAAAAAAGAGAGAATGGTTATATGCTCTCATAGCCATAGTATTCATTGTAGCCCAGGTATGGCTTGATTTAAAGCTACCTGATTATATGAATACTATTACTCAGATAGCTCAGGGAGGTACTAATAGTGCCACTGGTTTACCTTATCAGCTATCAGATATATGGTCTAATGGTGGTTACATGCTGTTATGTGCTGTTATCAGTATGATTTGTTCTATCATTACTAGTGTATTTGTAGTTCGTATTGCTGCTGATTTTACTGCTCGTATCAGAGAAAAGCTATATACAAAAGTTCAAGGCTTTTCTATGAGTGAAATCAATAAATTCAGTACTGCTTCTTTAATTACTCGTTCAACAAATGATGTTCAGCAAGTTCAAATGTTAATTACAATGGGATTACAGATGATCATCAAAGCACCTATTACTGCTGTTTGGGCTATTACTAAAATAGCTGGTAAACAGTGGCAATGGTCTTTAGCTGTAGCTATTGCAGTTTTAATTATGGTATGTGGTATTTCTATTATTATGTTACTTGTTATTAATAAGTTTAAGAGATTACAAATCTTAACTGATAATCTTAATCAGGTAACTCGTGAAAATTTAAGTGGTATTCGTGTTATTCATGCTTATAATGCTGAAAAATTCCAAAAGAATAAGTTTGAAAAGGTAAATGATGAATTTACAAGTACTAATCTTTTTACTGGTAAAGTAATGGCTTTTATGAGTCCTCTTATGTCTCTTGTTATGAATGGTATTTCTTTATCTATCTATTGGATTGGTGCTTATATTATCAATGCTGCATCTTTAGAAAATTTTGCAGGAATTTTTGGAGATATGGTTGTATTCATGTCGTATGGTATGCAGATTATTTCCTCTTTTATGATGTTAGCTATGATGTTTATGATTGCACCTCGTTCTTTAATCAGTGCCAGACGTATCAATGAAGTTTTAGAGACGGAAGAATTGATCAAAGATGGTGAAGGTGTTGGTGAAACAGATGAAAAAGGAACTGTTGAATTTAAGAATGTTTCTTTTAAATATCCTGATGGAAATGAAAATGTTTTATCTAATATTTCTTTTAAAGCTAATAAAGGAGATACGATTGCTTTCATTGGATCTACTGGATGTGGTAAATCTTCTGTTATTAATTTAGTTTCCAGATTCTATGATACAACTGATGGTGATGTATTGGTTGATGGCGTCAATGTACGTCAATATAAGAAAAATGAATTAAATAAAAAGATTGGATATGTATCACAGAAAGCAGTTATGTTTAGTGGTGATATTCGTTCTAATGTTAATTTTGGTGATAATAATGCCGATGATAATACTATAGAAAAAGCAATTGAAATTGCTCAAAGTTCATCTTTTGTTAATGAACAGAAAGGTGGTATTGAAGGTGCTGTTGCACAGAATGGCACTAACTTCTCTGGTGGTCAGAAGCAAAGATTAAGTATTGCACGTGCTGTTGCACGTGATGCTGAGATCTATATCTTTGATGATACTTTCTCAGCGTTAGATTATAAAACTGATCGTGAACTTCGTAAGGCATTAAAGGATGAAATGAGTGATGCTACTTGTTTAATTGTAGCTCAGCGTATTGGTACGATCATGGATGCTGATCAGATTCTTGTATTAGAAAACGGTCAGGTTGTTGGTCAGGGTACTCATAAAGAATTATTAGAAAACTGTAAAGCATATCAGGAAATTGCTCATAGTCAGTTAAGTGAGGAGGAATTACGATGAAAAAAAATAAAGCGCTATCTACTCTTATAAGTTATTGTAAAAAATATGGTATATTAATTATTATCGCTTTAGTTTTTGCTGCTGGAAGTGCTGTTCTTTCAGTTATTGGCCCTGATTATATTTCTCAATTAACAGAAACAATTACTAATGGTGTTTCTCCTATGGGAATTAATATTGATATGGATAAGATTACTAATATTGGTGTAACATTGATTATTATTTATGCTATTAGTCTGATTCTTGGTTATTTACAGGCTATGATCATGGCACATGTATCATGTAATGTTGGAAAGAAAATGAGATCTGATATTACTGAAAAGATCAATAAGATTCCTTTAAGATATTTTGATAGTCATAGTCAGGGAGATACTTTATCTCGTGTAACAAATGATGTTGATTCTATTACTCAGTCTTTAAATATGAGTGTAGGTACTCTTGTTTCAGCAGCTGCTACTTTAATTGGATGCGTTGTTATGATGTTTATTACTGAATGGAGAATGGCATTTACTGCTATCGGTTCTTGTCTGATTGGTTTTATTGCCATGGCATTAATCATGAGTAAATCTCAAAAACACTTTAATGAAAGACAAAATAGTCTTGCTAAAGTAAATGGTCATGTTGAAGAATATTTTGCTGGTCAGAATATTGTCAGAGCTTATAATTCTGAAGAAAAAGGTCTTGAAGCTTTTAGAGAAGCAAATGAAGCTTTACGTAAACATACTTTTATTGCTGAATTCCTATCTGGACTTATGATGCCAATCATGTCTTTTATTGGAAATTTCGGATATGTAGCTGTGTGTATTGTTGGAGCTGCCCTTGCCTTTGATGGCACTATTAATTTTTCTGTTGTAGTAGCATTTATGATCTATATTCGTTTATTTACTTCTCCACTCAGTCAGATTGGTCAGGGATTCTCAGGTATTCAGTCTGCTTTAGCAGCAAGTGATCGTGTTGGTGAATTCTTAGGTGAAGATGAATTATCTGATGAAACAGATAAACAAGAAAAATTAGAAAATGTTAAAGGTAATGTTACATTTGATCATGTTAACTTTGGATATAATCCAGATAAAACAATTATTCATGATTTCTCAGCCAAGATCAAAGCTGGTCAGAAGATTGCAATCGTTGGTCCTACTGGTGCTGGTAAAACTACAATTGTTAACTTATTAATGAGATTCTATGAATTAAATAAAGGTAGTATCTCTGTTGATAATATTCCTTTAGATCATATCACAAGAGAAAATGTTCATGATATTTTTGGTATGGTTTTACAGGATACATGGTTATTTGAAGGTACTGTCAGAGATAATTTAACTTATGGAAAAAAAGATATTTCTGATGATAGACTTCTTGACATCTGCAATCAATGTGGTTTAAAACATTTTATTAGTACATTACCTAATGGATTAGATACTGTTCTAAATGATAATGTTTCTATTTCCACTGGTCAAAAGCAATTATTAACAATTGCTCGTGCTATGGTTGAAGATGCACCAATGTTAATATTAGATGAAGCAACCTCTTCAGTTGATACCCGTACAGAAATTAAAATTCAAAATGCTATGGATGCCTTAACAAAAGGTAGAACTAGCTTTGTAATTGCCCACCGTCTTTCTACTATTAAAGATGCTGATATGATTCTTTATATGCAGGATGGTGATATAAAAGAAGTTGGTACTCATGATGAATTAATGAAAAAGAAAGGCATGTATTCTGATCTTTATAACAGTCAGTTTATTATGGCATCTTAACAAAAGAATATTCTATAAATAAAAAGAACTCCAGTTTAGATTTAAATCTAATAAATGGAGTTCTTTTTTTCATTATTTAATGTTACCGTTTTTTGGTTATGTTATTTTCGGTAACGTTAAACTTTAAAAATAGTATATAAAAAAGTGTCTATATCACTATAGACACTTGTATATATTAGGAATTTATTCCCACTCTACTGTTCCTGGAGGTTTGGATGTGATGTCATAAACAACTCTATTTACAACACCTTTCATTTCATTTGTGATTCTTCCAGAAACTTTAGCTAGAATATCATATGGGATTCTAGCCCAGTCTGCAGTCATAAAATCATCTGTTGTAACTGCACGTATTGCGATTAAATCAGCATAAGTTCTGAAATCTCCCATAACTCCTACAGTATTCACTCCTGGTAATACACAGAAGAATTGTGCTAATTCTGATTCATAGCCATTTTTAGCCATTTCATCTCTTAAGATCCAATCTGCTTCTTGTAAGATTTCAATCTTCTTTGCTGTGATTTCACCAATAATACGAACACCTAACCCTGGTCCAGGGAATGGTTGTCTCCATACTAAATCATGAGGTAAACCTAAAGTTTCTCCTACCTTACGTACTTCATCTTTAAATAAATCTTTTAAAGGTTCTATAGTACCTAAGAAAGCAACTTCTTTTGGTTGTTCAACCATATTATGGTGTGTTTTAATAACTGCTGATTTCTTATTTTTACCTTTACCAGATTCTATTCTATCTGGATAAATCGTACCTTGTGCAAAATACCCTAAACCATCTGCTTGTTGGTTCTCGATTTCATCCCAAAATACTTTGTAGAACTGTGTACCGATAATCTTACGTTTTTCTTCAGGATCAGTAACCCCTTTTAATTTAGCTAAGTAAGTATCCTTACAGTTTACTCTTACAAAGTTCACATCAAACATTGAAGTGAAGATTTTTTCAATCTCATCTCCTTCATTTTTTCTCATTAATCCATGATCCACAAAGACACAAGTTAATTGTTTACCTACTGCTTTAGATAATAAAGCAGCAGCTACCGAAGAGTCTACACCACCAGATAATCCTAAGATAACTTTCTTATCACCAATTTGATCACGTAATGATTTCACTGCTTCATCCACAAATGAATCCATTACCCAATCCCCTTTGCATCCGCATATATCTAATACAAAGTTAGATAACATTTTCTTTCCTTCAACAGAATGCATAACTTCTGGATGAAATTGTACAGCATAGATTTGATCTTCATCATTTTCCATAGCCGCCACAGGACAAACAGGTGTATGACCTGTTACTTTAAATCCTGCAGGTGCATTAGAAATATAGTCTGTATGACTCATCCATACAGTAGTTATAGAAGAGACACCTTTAAATAATCTACTCGTATTATCTACTTCTACTTCTGTATGACCATATTCACTTACAGGTGCTGTTTCTACTTTCCCATCTAGTGACCAAGCGATTAGTTGTGATCCATAACAGATACCTAGTATTGGAATGCCTGTTTCAAAGATTTCTTTTTGATAATGTGGTGAAGACATATCATATACACTATTTGGTCCACCTGTGAAGATGATTCCTTTTGGTTTTAATTTGATAATCTCTTCAAGTGGTGTTGTATAAGGTAATACTTCCGCATATACGTTACATTCTCTAACTCTTCTTGCAATCAATTGATTGTATTGACCACCAAAGTCAAGAACGATTACTAATTCTCTATCCATTTATATCTCCTAGAATTCAACGTCTTTTAATACAACTGTTTGTTTTCTATCTGGTCCTACTGAGAACATCACAACAGGACAATGAATTAATTCTTCAATTCTTCTAATATATTTTTGAGCATTAACAGGTAATTCTTCAAAAGAAGTAACATGTGTTATATCTTCTTTCCAACCTGATAATTCTTCATAAACTGGTTTACATGCTTCAATGTCTTTAATTGTTGAAGGTAAACCATGAATAATCTTTCCATTTAATTCATAAGCAGTACAGATCTTTACTGTATCAAATCCACTTAATACATCTAATAACATAAGTGAGATACCAGTTAATGAAGACATTCTTCTTGATTGGTTAACAACAACTGCATCAAACCATCCAGTTCTTCTTGGACGAGATGTTACAGTACCATATTCATGTCCTCTTTCTCTGATTAAATCACCAGTTTCATCAAATAATTCAGTTGGGAATGGTCCCCCACCCACTCTTGTCGTATAAGCTTTGATTATACCAATAGCTTCTTTGATATATAAAGGGCCAATACCAGCACCTTCACATACCCCATTAGCACCAGGATGACTACTTGTAACAAATGGATAAGTACCATAATCAATATCTAACATTGCGCCTTGAGCACCTTCAAATAAGACTTTCTTATTTTCTTGCATATATTGATCTAATAACATCCCTGTATCAGTTACTAAAGGTTTAATGATTTTTGCATATTCTTTATATTCTTCATAGATTGATTCTACAGTCATCATATCTTTAAGTTCAGGATATTCCATGACTTTCATTGGGAATGTTTCTTTTAATCGTTCTAAGAATAATTCTTCATCAACGAATTCTCCCATTCTAATTCCAATTCTAGAATACTTATCTGTATAACAAGGTCCAATACCACGTTTTGTAGTACCGATGGCATTATCCCCTTTTCTAGATTCTTGAATTCCATCGATTTCAAGATGATATGGTAAGATGACATGACATCTATCAGAAATCTTAATTAAGCTTGTATCAATACCAGCATCATTTAAATATTTTACTTCTTCTAAGAATGCTTTAGGATTAACAACCATCCCATTTCCCATGATTACTTCATGTCCTGAGAAAATTCCAGATGGGATTAATTTTAACGCAAACTTCTTTCCATCATATACAATTGTATGTCCTGCATTGTTTCCACCTGCATAACGTACAACAACATCTGCTTTTTGTGCAAGATAATCGGTAACTTTTCCTTTACCTTCATCTCCCCACATACTTCCTACTACGACAACACCTGCCATTTTTATTCACACTCCTTTTTTAATACGTTCACATTATATACATTTTCATTTTCTTCCTCAACCAAAACTAATAATTACTATCATTATATTAAGAGATTTGTTAAAATGGAAAAGGTGATGAAAATGTATATAAACACAAATCTATATTTAAACTTAATACAATGTCCTAGATTATTCTTACATAATTTACAAAAACAAAAGAAACCCTATATTGATGGGACACTGAGACATCAAATTCATGAATATATTCAATATGAATATTCTATTAAAGATCTAGAAATAGAAGACGCATTTAATCATACAATTGATGCAGTTAATCATCATCATAACTTTGGAGACGGTTTATTTTTATACAAAGACTGTTATACTGTTATTGATGCTTTAAAATATACAGAAGAAGGTTATGAGTTATATTTTGTAAGAGGTGGCACAAAGCTTAGAAAAGAATTTAAATATATCGCAGCTTATAGCTACTATTTGTTAAATAAACTAGGGATTAAAGTAAGTCATATTTACATGTGTACGATTAATAATCAATATGTTAAATATGGGAAGGTGGATCCTAGATTATTATTTAACTTTAATGATGTCACATTAGATGTCATGGATTTACAAGATGAAACAAAGAAGAATATTCATACAGCTTTATCTTTACTAGAAGCAGATGAAGTCAATGTAGAAATCTCTACAAGTTGTTTAAAAGGCATAGGATGTAGTAATAAAGACGAATGTTTTAATAATCTTCCTACTCCTAATATCTTTGATATTGTAGAATTAGAAAAAAATAAAGCATTTGAATATTATCAAAATAATATTATTACTTATCAGGATGTATTAGATCATAAGTTACCTTTGACCTTACATCAAACTATGCAAATAGAATCTTATGTCTATCATAAAGATCCTATTATGAATATAAAAAGACTCAATTATTTCTTTAAACAATTAAAATATCCGCTTTATTTTCTAGACTTTGAAACCTTTCAAATTCCAGTACCATTATATGATGGCACAAAACCTTATGAATCTATTCCCTTCCAATATAGTTTACATATATTAGAAGAAAATGGATCGTTAAAACATTTAGAATTCTTAGCGGATGGCAATAATGATCCTAGACATGAGTTAGCTAAATCACTAGTGAATAATATTCCTAGTGATGCATGTATTATTGCCTACAACAACCATCTAGAAAAGACTGTCGTCATGTCACTTGCGATATTATTTGAAGATACAAGGGATCATTTATTAAATATGTATCCACATATTTATGACTTAGAAATTCCATTTAAAAACTATGATTATTATCATAAAGATACTCATGGGAATCATTCAATTAAAACGATACTTCCAGCACTTTGCCCTAATGATCCTAGTTTAGATTATCATTATTTAGAAGGTGTACATAATGGTAGTGAAGCCATGTTTACTTATACAAAGTTAAAATACTTAAATGAGAAAGAAAAAGAAGAAACAAGAAAGAATTTATTAAAGTATTGTGAATTAGATACACTTGCGATGGTAAAGATTTATCAAAGAATCATGAATGATTTAAACAATATATAAATAAGACCTTAATAATGAATCAATCATTATTAAGGTCTTTTTTTAACATATTTAAAATGTTATCTTACTTCAATTAATTGTAGATAGTTTGTTTGACCAGAAACACCTGGTGTACCACCTGTCACAATAATATATTGTCCTACTTGTACATCGTTTTCTTTTGCGATGACTTGTGATAAATGAAGTAATCCTTCTGTTGTATTCATCCTTGCACATTTAACCGTCTTCACACCCCAAAATAGTGACAATGCACGCATTGTTTCACCATTAGGTGTTGCGGCAATGATTGGACATTTCGTACGATAACGACTCATTCTTTTTGCGGTAAATCCTGATTCTGTAAAGGCAATAATGGCTGCAACATCGAACTTTGTAGTGATTTCAGCAACTGACATACAAATAGCTTCAGAATTGTCTTTTTTCGCAGATCTTACTGCTTTTCTATGTAATGAATCATAATCTAGATTAGATTCAGCTTTTAATGCAATTCTATGCATTGTCCATACTGCTTCTTCTGGATATTTCCCTTGAGCAGATTCTCCTGACAACATAATCGCATCTGTTCCATCAAAGATGGCATTAGCGACATCACTGACTTCGGCTCTAGTAGGTCTAGGGTTGGATTGCATACTTTCCAACATTTGTGTTGCAGTGATGACGACTTTCCCTGCATTCTTACATTTCATGATGATATCTTTTTGAATTAATGGGACATCTTCAGCAGGTACTTCTACGCCTAGATCCCCTCTTGCAACCATAATCCCATCAGCCACTTCAATAATTTCATCAATCTTTTCTACACCTTCGGCATTTTCAATCTTCGCGATAATTTGAATATTTGGTTTACCACATTCAATTAAGACTTTCTTAACATCTAATACGTCTTGTGGTCTTCTTACAAAGGATGCCGCAATAAAGTTTACATCATTTTCACATCCAAATTTAATATCTTCATAATCTTTTTCAGAAATGAAATCAAATCCTAATTCAATACCTGGGACATTAATCCCACGTTTGTTTTTGACAACACCATCATTGGCACATACTGTATAAATGTCTGTTCCTTCTACATGGTCAACTAATAATTCTACTTGACCATCATTGACTAATATAAATCCACCAGGTTTGACATCTCTATATAAATCTTTATAAGTGATTGTAAAGCGATCTGATGTCCCTTCGATATCTTCTGTGCAGATGACACATACTTGTCCTTTTTTGAAATGAGCACTTCCATTTTTGAAGTCACCTGTTCTTATTTCTGGACCTTTAGTATCTAATAAAATAGCACAGTTTGTGCCTAATTCTTTATTGACTTCTCTCATTAATTCAAACTTTTTACCATGTTCTTCATAACTTCCATGAGAAAAGTTACAACGCATAACATTCATTCCTGCTTTAACTAATCTTCTTAATGTTTCTTTATTGTCACTTGCAGGACCGATTGTACAAATAATCTTTGTTTTCTTCATTGGTTGTTTAGCCATTATTTTCCCTCCTAATACGGATTTCGCAAAAAATATACAACGAAATAATAAAAAAGTAAATGAATACACTAAATAAAATACAATGATTTCGCTTACAAAAAATAAAGACCTTGAGTACTACTCAAGGTCATATTTATTATCCTCTAATTTTTACTACATCTTCGTAAATATCACCATCAGTCACACGTTTATGAGAGAAGATTTGTTCGAAAGGTTTTCCAACTAATTCTCCATCTACTTGACCGATTGCTAAACCACCTTTACCTGCTTCAAGTAATTCAACCGCTTTAATACCCATACGAGTAGCTAAAACTCTATCTCTTGCAGTTGGTGATCCACCACGTTGCATATGTCCTAATACGTTAGCTCTTGTTTCGAAACCAGTTGCAGCTTCAACACGTTTAGCTAATTCATGAACATCAGTGATATGTTCTGTAATAACGACAATCGCATGTCCTTTACCATTTTTCTTAGATTCATTTAATGTGTTGATTAATAATTCTTCATCTAATCCTGTTTCAGAAGTGATAATCATTTCAGCACCACATGCAAGTCCTGCATGAACAGCTAAGTCACCACATCCTCTACCCATTACTTCTAGGATAGTACAACGTTGATGAGATGATGAAGTATCTCTTAATCTATCTAATGCATCTACAATTGTATTTAATGCTGTATCAAATCCAATTGTGAAGTCTGTATCTGGAATATCATTATCAATTGTTCCAGGAAGACCGATACAGTTATAACCCATTCTTGTTAATTCTAGGGCACCATGATATGATCCATCTCCACCTACTACAACTAATGCTTCCATACCAACTTTATTCATTTGTTCGATTGCTTTAGCTCTAACTTCTGGATCTTTGAATTCTGGGAAACGAGCAGATTTTAAGAAAGTACCACCACGATTGATTATATTACGTGTACTAGTACGATCGAATTCAATAAAGTCACCGTCATGTAATCCTTTATATCCTAAACGTACACCATAGACTTTAATCCCTTTATTTAGGCATGTTCTTGTAACTGCTCTAACAGCAGCGTTCATCCCTGGTGCATCTCCACCTGAAGTTAAAACACCAATACATTTAACCATTTTTATTTCTCCTTTATATTTATATTATTTTTTCTACTTAATAGTATTTTATCACACAATGGAAGCGGTTTCCATATTTTTTATTAATCATCTAACATTAACTCTATACACATATTCTTTAACTTAGAAATAAAAGCTTTTACTTTTAAAGAATCTTCTTTCTTTATTGTATAAAGTTTAGATAATTCTGAATAATTATAGATTGAACTGATAAATGTAGGTAATTCATTTAATGATCGATAGGAAATAATAGAAGTTAATATTTCATCTCTAGACCAAGGGGTAATATTTTCTTCCCCTAATCCATCGATCACTAAATACTTACAATGAAGTAAATCATCTAAATCATAATTATTATTTGTATTAAAGTTACTCTTTTTATCAATGATATAAGC
>R03__coassemble_21_pt1 | contig 99194 bp, 86 predicted proteins | sample R03__metabat2_low_PE_061 | metagenome-assembled genome bin R03 | reverse complement strand
TGTAAATATCTATAGAGGAAAGAAAACATTTACTGGAGAAGAAATGGTAGAAATAAACTGTCATGGTGGTGTATTTATTACTCAAAAAGTACTTCAATTATGTCTTAATAAAGGTGCAAGAATGGCACAAAGAGGTGAATTCTCTAAAAGAGCATTCTTAAATGGGAGAATAGACTTATCTCAAGCTGAAGCAATCTCAGATTTAATCACTGCTAAAAATGATTATGCTGCATCCTTAGCTTTAAAAGGTATACAAGGGAATATCTCTAACTTCATAGAAGCACTAAGAGAAGAGTTAATTCAGATTATTACACAAATAGAAGTGAATATTGATTATCCAGAATATGATGATGTAGAAGAATTAACTGCAGAAAAACTATTACCTGCAAGTGTTTCATTAAAAAAGAAGATGGATGAAATCATTGAAGAAAGTAAGAATGTACATTTACTTAAAGATGGTATCTCTACTGTGATCATCGGTAAACCAAATGTAGGTAAATCATCATTATTAAATGCATTACTCAATGAAGATAAAGCCATAGTTACTAATATTGCAGGTACCACAAGAGATATTGTGGAAGGTAGTATTCGATTAGATAATATCATACTTAATATGATAGATACTGCAGGTATTCATGATACAAGTGATCAAATAGAAAATATCGGAGTATTAAAAGCTAAAGAATTAATACACAAAGCAGATCTAGTATTACTTGTGATTGATGGTAGTCAACCATTAGAAAATGAAGATCATGCATTACTTGAATTATCTAAAAATACAACACGTATTATTATCTACAATAAGTCTGATTTAGGATGTTTATATGATGATGGAATCAGTATCAGCGCAAAAGATAAAAACATTCAAACATTGACTAATAAAATAAAAGAAATGTTCGAATTAGGTACCATTATCTCTAATGATGCAGATATCTTATCTAACGCTAGACAAATACAGTTATTATCACAAGCTTCTACTTCTTTAGATAGTGCCATTTCTCAAATGGAAATGGGTATTCCTACAGATTTAATAGTAGAAGATTTAAATGATGCTTGGGAATCTTTAAAAGAAATACTAGGTGAGAAAGCAAAAGAAGACTTATTAGATGAATTGTTTAAAAGATTTTGTATAGGAAAATAAAACTTTATTTAAGTTTGAAGGCGATTTTAGTTTAAATCGCCTTCAAATATATATAATTAAATTAAGTTAAAAAATTACGTTCATGTGTAGTCATTATATTGTGGATAATTATCACAACTACCCCTCTAAATCAAAGGTAAGAGGGGTAGTTGAGTGTTTTTTTAAAGAAGTACCCCCTTGATCTTAAAATAACGGTGGTACTTTTAACGAATATTTTATCCCCAATAAAAAAGCCGAGGGTTTAACCTCGGTTTTCTAATGCTACACCAAAATGTAATGTAATAAATGATAATTCATATGGATTAAAAGCTTTACCATAATATTTCTTGATCTTTTGATTTAGGATTGTCGCACATTCATGTGCTTCTTTATAGCCATCAGTTATTTCATCGATTATTGGATTATAGTTAATTTGATCATCTTCTAATAATCGAGTGATTGCTGGATATAAGTGTAATGATAAACTTTTAAAGAATTCTGAATCATGAGATACATTTAATTTTAATTCTTCATTAATAGAAGCAACTGTTTCATCTAGTACTTCCTTTAATAAATGATCATCAATATCATAATCAAAATCAAATTCTAAATCTAAAAGATTTTTATTTAATAAATATAGAATAATATAATATCTTTCTACTTTTTCTATTGTTAATTCGAACTCTGAAGATAAAGCTTTCGTGATTTCTCTAGCAACAGGATATAACTCACTTGTTTTAAGTGAAGCTAATTGAGATTCACTTGAAGTATAATATGAATCATTTAACTTTCTAGATATTACTAAAGATAAATGAATTGTAAGTGTTTCGATAATTTGTTCAGAAGTTTCGATATTGTTTTCAGTTAAAATGTTTTTGACGATTTCATATACCTTTTTACTTATTTCAGTATACTCGTCACTTGTGATTGTATCCATTGGATTCTCCTATAAAATAACACATATTATTTTAAATACGAAAGTATAATAAAGGAATAAAAGTTTAATGTAAAGAAAAAAATCACAAAGTCTATAAAAGACTTTGTGATGTCATATATTTGTTTAAAAACTCGTTCACTTTTAATTCATATAACGCTTTGTTTGTTTGATAACTTCTAGCATGTTTTGCGCCTTCAACAATTAATAAATCTTTGTCACTACTACAGGCTTCATACAAATCATAGACCATATAAGTAGGTACGAAATCATCTTGGTCACCATGAATAAATAAAGTAGGTGTTTTAGATTTCTTTACTTGTTTTAAGGTAGACGCTTCTTTGAAGTTATATCCTATTATTGGTTTACTAATGATATTACATATTGGTAACACTATGTATTCAATAAAAGGATTTATGGTATGAGCAACATGTTTCATTTCGTTATAGACACTTGAGAAGCCACAATCCGCAATAATACATTTTACATTTTCTGGTAATTCTTCTCCACTTAACATTAATACGGTTGCACTACCCATAGAAATACCTTGTAATGCTATTTCAATCTTATCTCCTAATAGTTGAATGAGATAATTGATCCAACAAAGAATATCTAATCGATCTAACCAACCAAATCCTATAATCTCTCCTTCACTATTACCATGTGCTCTATTATTAGGAATAAAGATATTAAATCCTTGGTTATAGTAGAATGCCATAAAGTCACTATATTCTCTAAAGTTATTAGAATGATATCCATGAACACATATAATGAGTTTGTTAGAATTTTCATGTCTAAGTAGTTGACCTTTCAGTTTTAATCCATCATTTGAAGTAATTTCTAATTCTTCAAATTGATGGGATAAAACATAATCTTTTACTTCTTTAGGTGTATCACTTCTAAACATTAGATATTTCTTATTTTTTTCTTTAAAGAAGGTATTATGCATCATAACCCCTGTCGCAACAGAAGTTGCAGCTACAAACCCAGTAAGAATTGTTGATGGAATGATTATTTTCGTTTTCTTTTTCATGTTGTACCTCCATGAGATATATCTATTGTATCATATATAATATGAACAAATGATAAACTTTTTAAATATATAAAAATTTAAATATTATTATATTTTAGTTTGTGCTAGAATATCGACGGGTAAGAAAAATGATAGAAATCATTCAACAAAATGAAATCAATAAAATAGTTAAATTATTAAATAATGGTAAGATTGTAGCGATCCCAACAGAGACAGTTTATGGTCTAGCGGTAAAGTATAACGACAAAGAAGCATTAAATAACTTATTTATCGCTAAAAATAGGCCTGAAAATAAATCAGTGACTTTAATGGTACCTACAATTCAGGATATAGAAAAATATGCTTATGTAAATGATTCTGCAAAAAAAGTCATTCATCATTTTATGCCAGGTATGATTACTTTAATTTTTAATAAAAAAGAGAATGTAAGTAAAGAAATGACATGTGGAAGAAATACAATAGGGATTCGTATACCTAACCATCAGTTAATGTTAGAAATACTAGATCAAGTTGGACCAATGTTAGTAACAAGCGCGAACTTATCTGGTAGTCCCAATACAACAAACACTCAAGAAGTACTAGATCAATTGAATAATAGAATAGATGCTGTTGTAGAAGGGAATGCAAATTCTACTATCGCAAGTACAGTTGTAGATGTCTCAAGTAATGAGATTAAGATATTAAGAGAGGGTCAAATTACATTAAAGGAAATTGAGGAGGTATTGTAATGAAAATCGCAATCGCATGTGACCATGGTGGATACAAATTAAAAAATGTATTAATGAAAGAACTTGTATCAAAAGGATATGAAGTTGTAGATTATGGTTGTTACAACGAAGATAGCGTTGACTACCCAGATTATGCTGTAAAAGCAGCGAGAGCTGTACAATCAGGAGAATGTGAAAAAGGTGTTGTAGTATGTGGTACAGGTATTGGTGTTTCTATTACCGCTAATAAAGTACATGGTATTCGTTGTGCACTTGTACATGATGTATTCAGTGCTAAGGCTACAAGAGCACACAACGATACAAATATGCTTGCAATGGGTCAAAGAGTCATTGGTGAAGGATTAGCAGTAGAAATACTTAATGCATGGTTAGATACTGAATATGAAGGTGGAAGACATGATGCTAGAGTAGCTAAAGTAATGGCTATAGAAGAAGAGGAATCAAAATAATTAGTTAAATAACCAAAACAGTTGCAATGAAATAAATAAAAAATTATATTTAGTAAAAATAAAGGAGAAATGTTATGGCAACAACTATTTTAAATCATCCATTAATCGATCATAAATTAACAATTATGAGAGATAAAAACACAGGAACAAAAGAATTTAGACAAAACTTAGATGAAATTACATTATTAATGTCTTACGAAGTAACAAAATCATTACCAGTTAAATCAAAAGAAATTGAAACACCAATTTGTGCAATGACTGGTAAAGAATTATTAAGAGATGTAGTCATCGTACCAATTTTAAGAGCAGGACTTGGATTTGTTGATGGATTCAAACAAGTTATCCCAACTTGTAAAGTAGGATTCATTGGTATGGCAAGAAACGAAGAAACATTAGAACCAGAAGAATACTATGCTAAATTCCCTTCAAACTTATCAGAAGCAGAAGTCATCGTAGTAGATCCAATGTTAGCAACTGGTGGTAGTTCATCAGCAGCTTTAAGAGCCATTAAAGAAAGAGGTGCTAAACATATTAGAATGTGTTGCTTAGTAGCTGCACCTGAAGGAATTGCAGTCATTGAAAGAGATCATCCAGATGTTGATTTAGTTGTAGCTGCATTAGATGAAAAATTAAATGATGTAGGATATATCGTTCCAGGATTAGGAGATGCTGGAGATAGATTATTCGGTACTGTTGAATAACAATACAAAGAAGACTCTAATTAAGAGTCTTTTTTTTGATATGTTCAAAAGAATACAAGATTAGTTAAATTGTCTATTTAATTCACATTAAATTTAGGTTAAATAAGTTGAATATACATTTTCAAAAATGTATAATTCTTTTAGTTTTATAGACATAAGAAAAGGGGTGTGGCATAAATTAGAATAGATCTATTTAGAATGCCTTATTTTTATGTTAAAAGACTTATTATTTGCGTTACAGTTAGGAATAAGAATCATATCTGTCTTTGTGATAGGGATATTACTAGGATGGTATATTGATAGCTATTTTAATTGTAGGCCAATATTTATGATGGTAATGATTGTGATTGCATTCATTACGAATATCACAATATTATTAGGAGTAGGTAAGAAATGAATGAAAAGAATGTCATAAAAAGTTCATACTTACTATTAATAATAGGAAGTGTGATATTTCTAGTTATATCATGTATTACGAAAGATATTTCTTTTCTATTAGGATATCTATTAGGATATATGATTAATTGGATAATCTTCCAATTAATCATAAAGATGTGTGATGTGATGTTAGAAATGAATACTTCTACAATTATTGTAGTCATCATGAATATATTAAAGTTATTGATTTATGCGGTAGGTTTTATTATTGCAGTTAAATCAAAATATTTTCATATAGTTGGAGTATTCTTTGGCTATATGGTAACAAAACTTTCCATTTATTTAGAAGGTTATAAACACAAAGGAGGTGACGCATAGTGAAAGGGTTATCGGTGTTAACAGAATTACATATAACGATTCAAGTAGAATTAATATTCTCGTTAATAATTATGTTAGCATTGGGAATTTTATTTGTGTATGCAGGTAAAAAGATAGAAGCTGCAGATCCATTAGAAAGACCTAAAGGTATTGTATTAGTCGCTGAAACAGGTGTTGAAATGATTTATAACTATATGAAGTCAATCATGCCATCACAGTTTGAGAAAAACTATTATCCATACTTTGCAATGTTATTTGCATATTTAATATGCGCTAATATCAGTGGTTTACTAGGATTTGAAGCACCAACTTCTAACTTCTCTATAACACTTGCACTAACAATTATTACATTTACTTTAATACAGTATAATGCAATAAAGAAAAAAGGTGGATTTACTTATTTAAAAGATCAATTAATCCCACCTACAAACTTACTTGGAACACTATCTCCACTTGTATCATTATCAATGCGTTTATTTGGTAATATACTATCAGGTTCTATTCTAATGAGTTTGGTTTATAGTTTCACATTATGGTTATCTAACATGATATTCAAAGTGAATATCAACTTCTTAGGACCAGTAATTGCACCAGTATTACATATATACTTTGATTTATTCTCGGGTGTAATTCAAACATTAGTATTTGTGACTTTATCTAGTATCTTAATTGCGATTGAAGCAGAAGACTAGTTGAAGATATAAAAAAGTAAATTATTTTATGGAGGAATAAAAAATGACAGATTTAGGTTTAGTAGCAATTGCTTCAGGTATTGCAGTAGTTGCAGGTTTAGGAACAGGTATCGGTGAAGGGATCGCCGCTTCAAAAGCAGTTGAAGCAGTAGGTAGAAACCCAGAAGCTGAAGGTAAAATCCGTACTATGATGATCTTAGGTATCGCGTTATCAGAAACTGTTGCCATCTATGGTTTATTAATTTCTATCATGTTAATGTTCGTATACCCATCATTAGCAGGTTTATTATAATAACCGGAGGAAATTAAAAGATGACAGTCGATGTATCAGCTAAATTATTTCCTAATGTAGCGACTCTCATCATTCAATTGATATCAACAGGTGTACTATTATTCTTCTTTAAGAAGTTCTTATGGGTTCCTGTGCAAAACTATTTTGCTAAAAGAGCAGATTTTATTGAATCTCAAATCAATGAAGCAAAAGATATGAATGCTAAAGCAAAAGCATTTGTAGAAGAAAGCGAAGCACAATCAAAGAAATCCGCTATGGAATATAGAGAGATTGTTGCACAAGCTAAACAAGATGCTAACAAAGTTAGAGATGATATCATTGCTGAAGCAAATCAAACAGCTGCTTCTAAAATTGCTCAAGCTGAAAAAGCAATCGAAGCAGAAAAAGCACAAGCAAAAGAAGAATTAAAAGAAGAAATGATTGATATAGCAATCGATGTTGCATCACAAGTGATGCATAAAGATATGAATACTAAAGAAAATAAAGCTTTAGTAGAAGATTTCGTAAAGAAGGTTAATTAAAATGGATGAAGTTGCACAAAGATATGCAGAATCATTATTTTCATTAGCACTTGAAGAAAACAAAGTAACAGCTTATCAAAAAGACATGTTACTTATTAAAGAAATCTTTAATGATAAAGAATTTATACAATTCTTTAATCACGTATCAATCAGCATAGAAGATAAAGTTAATGTTTTAACAAAATCTTTAAAAGGAAAAGTTGATGCTTATATATTAAATTTCTTATTCTTATTAATTAAGAAAAGAAGAATTAGATATATTCAATTGATATGTAAAGAGTTTAATAGATTATGTAATGATCATTTAGGTATTGAAGAAGGTATTGTTTATAGTGCATTTGATTTATCTAAAGATGAAATTGCATCTATTGAAAAAGCAATTGGAAATAAAGAAAGTAAAACAATTCAATTAAGATGTGTTGTGGATGAATCACTTATTGGTGGTGTTAAAGTAGAAATCAACAATCATATCTATGATGATTCAATCTCTTATAGATTAGAATCTTTAAAAAATACATTATTAAGAAAGTAGGTGAACGATGTGGATCTAAGACCAGATGAGATTAGTGCTTTAATCAAAGAACAAATCAAACATTTTGATGACGTATTAGAATCAAAAGATGTTGGTACTGTACTTACAGTTGGTGACGGTGTTTCCATTGTTCATGGACTAGATAGTGCAATGTTAGGTGAATTATTATTATTCCCTAATGATGTCTATGGTATGGTCATGAACTTAGAAGAAGACAGCGTTGGTGCCGTTCTTTTAGGTAGCGAAGGTACTATCAAAGAAGGTGACGAAGTAAAACGTACTGGTAGAATCATTGAGGTTCCAGTAGGTGATGGATTACTTGGTCGTGTAGTTAACCCATTAGGTCAACCAATCGATGGACAAGGCGAAATTAAATATACTAAAACACGTCCTATCGAAAGAGTTGCTAGTGGTGTTATGACAAGAAAGTCAGTAGATCAACCTTTACAAACAGGGATTACATCTATCGATGCAATTATCCCAATCGGTAGAGGACAACGTGAATTAATTATCGGTGATAGACAAACAGGAAAAACTGCTATCGCGATAGATACAATTTTAAACCAAAAGGGACAAGATATTATTTGTATTTATGTCGCTATTGGACAAAAGAACTCAACAGTCGCTCAAGTTGTTGAAAAATTAAGACAAGGTGGCGCTATGGAATATACAACCGTAGTAGCTGCAGGTGCTTCTGAATTAGCACCAATTCAATACATTGCGCCATATGCAGGATGTGCAATTGGTGAAGAGTGGTTAGAAGAAGGAAAAGACGTATTAATTGTTTATGATGATTTAAGCAAACATGCCGTTGCTTATCGTACAGTGTCTTTATTACTTAAGAGACCTCCAGGAAGAGAAGCTTATCCAGGGGATGTCTTCTATCTACATTCAAGATTACTTGAAAGAGCTTGTCGTTTAAATGAAGAAAATGGTGGTGGATCAATTACTGCACTCCCAATCATTGAAACTCAAGCTGGTGATATCTCAGCCTATATCCCTACAAACGTTATCTCAATCACTGATGGACAAATCTTCTTACAACAAGATTTATTTAACTCAGGATTTAGACCAGCTGTTGACACTGGACTTTCAGTATCCCGTGTAGGATCTAGTGCTCAAAGAAAAGCAATGAAACAAGTATCTGGATCATTAAAACTAGAATTAGCACAATTTGCGGAAATGCAAGCATTTGCTCAATTTGGTAGTGATCTAGACGCTTCAACTCAAGCAACTTTAGACCATGGTCAAAAGGTAAGAGAAGTTTTAAAACAAAAACAATACTCACCAAGAACAGTTGCTGAACAAGTTATTTCATTATTTGCATTAAAGAATGGTTACACTAAAACAATTACAGTTGAACAAGTCGTACCATTTGTAAATGGATTATTTGATGATATCAAAACAAATCATCATGAAGTAATCGATGAAATCGATGATCAAAAAGTCATCTCTGATGATTTAGATAAAAAGTTAAAAGATATTATGAATACTTACCTAGAAACATTTAAGAAATTAAATAAAGAAGGATAATACTTATGGCAAGTAATATGCAGTCGATCAAAAGACGTATGAAGTCTGTTGAATCGACAAAGAAAATCACAAAAGCCATGCAACTTGTCGCAACAAGTAAACTTAGAAAAACAAGAAATCAATTAGATGAGCTAAAACCATATTATTCTATGGTCCAAACAACCGTTGCTGAAATATTAGAAAGCAATAAACAAGGTATTGATAATGATTATTTAAAGGTTACTGAAGGCGGTAAAACAGCTTATATTATTATAAGTTCAAGCTTAGGTTTATGTGGTGGATATAATTCTAATATCTTTAAGACAATGAGATCTGTTGTTAATGATGAAGATTTAATTTATGCAATAGGAACGAAATCCTTAACACAAACTAAAAATTATTCAAATGTTAATACAGATTATATTAACTTAAACTCAACTTTAGAGTTTAAAGATGTTATTAGATTAGTATCTGAACTTACTGGAAAATATAAATCTGGTGAAGTATCAAAGATTAAAATTCTTTATACAGAATTTATCAACAATCTTACTTTTAGACCAAAAGTAGTAACACTTTTACCAGTAGATACAAGTGAGTTTGAAGCAATCGAAGTAACAAACAAATATACTTTATTTGAACCTAATCCAAATGAAGTATTAAATCAATTAATTCCAATGTACTTACAATCAATTATCTATGGATACTTAGTTGAATCAGTTACTAGTGAAAATGCAAGTAGATCAACATCTATGGAAAATGCGACAGATAATGCGGAAGAATTAATCGAAGATTTAACATTAAAATACAATCAAGCGCGTCAAACACAAATCACAAATGAAATTAGTGAAATCGTGGCAGGCGCTAATGCACAATAGAGGAGGTCCATATGTCAAATATAGGAAAAATCGTACGTGCAGTTGGACCGGTTGTTGACATTGCATTCAATGCAGATAACTTACCAGCATTAAATACAGCTATTGATATTGACAACAATGGTGAAAAATTAGTGGTAGAAGTTGCACAACATATCGGTGACGACGTAGTACGTTGTATTGCGATGGGTCCTACTGATGGGTTAGTAAGAGGACTTGATGCAGTAGATACAGGTAGTCCTATTTCTGTCCCAGTTGGGAATGATACATTAGGTAGAATGTTTAATGTATTAGGACAACCTATCGATGGTAAAGAATCTTTACCTACAGAAACAAAAGTAATGCCTATTCATAGATCTGCTCCAACTTATGCTCAACAAAGAACTGAAACTGAAATTCTTGAAACAGGAATTAAGGTTATTGACTTAATTTGTCCATATGTTAAAGGTGGTAAGATTGGGTTATTCGGTGGTGCCGGTGTAGGTAAAACTGTATTAATTCAAGAGTTAATTAACAACATTGCTACTCAACATGGTGGGTTATCAGTTTTCGCAGGTGTTGGAGAACGTTCAAGAGAAGGTAATGACTTGTATTATGAAATGAAAGAAAGTGGTGTATTAGCTAAAACAACACTTGTCTTTGGTCAAATGAACGAACCCCCAGGATCTCGTTTAAGAGTTGCCTTAACAGGTTTAACAATGGCTGAATATTTTAGAGATGAACAAAATCAAGATGTCTTATTATTTATCGATAACATCTTCCGTTTCACTCAAGCTGGTTCAGAAGTATCTGCCTTATTAGGTCGTGTACCTTCACAAGCAGGTTACCAACCAACATTAGCTACAGAAATGGGTCAATTACAAGAAAGAATCACTTCTACAAAGAAAGGTTCTATCACATCAGTACAAGCAGTTTATGTACCAGCCGATGACTTAACTGACCCAGCTCCAGCAACAACATTTGCCCATCTAGATGCTAAAGTCGTACTAGATAGATCAATTGCTGCATTAGGTATTTATCCTGCAGTAGATCCATTAAACTCTTCATCTAGAGCATTGGATCCATTAGTTGTTGGTCAAGAACATTATGATGTTGCTCATGGTGTTCAACAAATTCTTCAAAGATTCCAAGAATTACAAGATATTATCGCAATTCTAGGTATGGATGAACTTGGAGAAGAAGATAAAATTACAGTTGCTCGTGCAAGACGTGTACGTAACTACTTATCACAACCATTTACAGTAGCCTCACAATTTACTGGTATGGATGGTAAATATGTACATGTTGAAGATACAGTAAGAGGATTCAAGGAAATCTTAGAAGGAAAGTGGGATTCACTTCCTGAACAAGCATTCCATAATGTAGGTTCTATCGAAGAAGCAGTAGAAAAGGCTAAGACATTAGGATAATGAGTTTTAAATTATCTATTGTTACACCTAAAGGAATCTACAAAGAAGTTGAAGTAGAAATACTTAACTTAGTGACTACAAATGGTCAAATTGGAATCCTTGCACATCATATGCCACTTGCAAGTGGGATAGAAATCTCTGAAATGAGTTATGTTGAAAACGGACAGAGATATACTTATGCAATCTCTGGTGGATTTGTATATGTTGGTGACATAGAAACAACGATCATCGCTAATGCAATCGAATCTCCAGAAGAAATCGACTTAAAGAGAGCCGAAGATGCTAAAAAGCGTGCTGAAGGATATCTTCAAAATCCAGATATGGATTTAAAGAGAGCAGAAGTAGCACTTAAACGTGCAATCAACAGAATTCATGTAAAAGGTAATTAATCATAAGGGCCCTATAAATATAGGGCCCTTTTATATTTGACAATAAAACAAAAATTGATTAATTACTATTTGAAGATTTGTGATAGAATAATGAATGTTATGAGTTATACAGTACATCATTTAATAGACAATATTATATTTATAACAGATGAGAAACAATGTTGTATCTATTTAGTAAAAGGAACTGAACATGCATTACTGATAGATTCTGGTATGGATTTAGATCGATTAAAACCATTAATAGATACACTTGTAGATACACCTTATTATGTAGCTTGTACACATGGACATATTGATCATGTAGGAAGATCAGGAGAATTTGATCATCTTTACATGGATAAAAAAGATATCAATGTATATAAAGATAATAGAACAATTGGCCAATATAATGAATACTATTCAACGATTGGATTAAGCTTTATTGATGAAGATAAGATATTAGATATGCCTGAGTATTTTGATTTAGGTGATCGAAAAATATATGTTGTAAAATGTCCAGGTCATACACCAGGAAGTGTTATGTTTGTAGACAGCGTCAATCATACTGTATTTACAGGAGATGCGATAGGATCTGGATGTAGTATTTGGATGCAAGTAGATTATGCAACAAGTATAAAGACATATAAAGAAAGTTTACTACAAGCTTACTATAATTTATTATTAATGGGTGCTGCCTATAATTGGTATTTCTTAGGTGGACATGATAGACAAGAATATATGTCAAAAGTAAGTGAATATAATTTACTTAATATTCATATGATTACAGATATGATGACACTATGTGACAAATTACTTGATCATACAATTGACTTTAGGCCTATTAATACAATGACCTTTTCAACAGGACAACCTTATTATGCATCGCATGGTAAAGCAGAAATGATCTTCACAATGTCACAATTAGAGGATTAAAGGAAGATTGTTAGATTGACAATTAGAACGCTATTGAGTATTATGTTTAATAGCGAAAAGGATATAAAAATATTACAAAAACGTCCTTAGTAGGACGCTTTTTTATTTGGAGGAAAAATGATGAAAGATCCAAAAGATTATTATTTAACAACCGCAATTACATATACATCAGGTAAACCACATATTGGAAATACTTATGAAATTATATTAGCGGATGCGATTGCAAGAAGTAAACGTCAACAAGGTTATAATGTATATTTCCAAACTGGTACTGATGAACATGGTCAAAAGATTGAATTAAAAGCAAAAGAAGCAGGTATTGAACCAAAAGCATATGTAGATGAAAAAGCAGGAACTGTAAAACGTATTTGGGATTTAATGGATACAACATATGATCGTTTTATGCGTACAACAGATCCATATCATGAAAAACAAGTACAAAAAATATTTAAGAAATTACATGATCAAGGAGATATTTATCTAGGTCATTACGAAGGTAAATATTGTACAGCATGTGAATCATTCTTTACAGAAACACAACTTGTGGATGGTAAATGTCCAGATTGTGGTGGAGAAGTACACGATGCAAAAGAAGAAGCTTACTTCTTTAAATTATCTAAATATCAAGATCGCTTATTAAAACATATCGAAGAAAATCCTGATTTCATTCAACCAGTAAGTAGAAAGAATGAAATGATTAATAACTTCTTAAAACCTGGTTTACAAGATTTATGTGTATCAAGAACATCTTTCACATGGTCTATTCCAGTAGACTTTGATCCAAAACATGTTATCTATGTATGGATTGATGCATTAACGAATTATATTACAGGTTTAGGATATGATGTAGATGGGAATCATGGTGACTTATACAAGAAGTATTGGCCAGCAGATTTACATTTAATTGGTAAAGATATTGTAAGATTCCATACAATCTATTGGCCAATCATGTTAATGGCATTAGATATCCCACTTCCAAAACAAGTATTTGGACACCCTTGGTTACTACAAGGTGAATCTAAGATGTCTAAATCTAAAGGAAATGTCATCTATGCAGATGATTTAGTAGAAATATTCGGCGTAGATGCTGTTAGATACTATGTCTTACATGAAATTCCATATGATAATGATGGAAGTATTACATGGGATTTATTAGTAGAAAGAATTAATAGTGACTTAGCAAATATCTTAGGTAACTTAGTAAATCGTACAATCGCTATGACAAATAAATATTTTGATGGTGTTGTAAGTAACCCTGGTGTAAAGGAAGCTGTTGATGATGAATTAATCAACCTAGCATTAGAAACACCAGAAAAAGTATTAAAGCTAGCCAATGAGTTTAAAATTTCTAAAGCATTGGATGAAATCTTCACATTATTAAGACGTACAAATAAATATATCGATGATACAATGCCATGGGCATTAGCTAAAGATGAATCTAAAAAAGATCGTTTAGCTACAGTATTATATAATTTACTTGAAGCAATCAGATATAGCGCAGTATTGCTATATCCATATATGCCTTCAACTTGTGAAAACATCTTTAAACAAATTAATACTGATGTGACTACATTAGAATCACTAAAAGAATTTGGACAATATAAAGTAGGCAATAAAGTAACTGATTCACCTAAGCCATTATTCGCAAGACTTGATCCTAAATAAGTAGAAAAGAAAGTTGAAGCATTACAACCTGCTAAAAAAGCTGAACCAAAAGAAGAAAACTATATTTCAATAGATGACTTCTCTAAAGTAGAACTAGTAGTAGGGACTGTAGAAAAATGTGAAAAGCATCCAAGTGCAGATCGTTTATTAGTATCTCAAATTAATATTGGAGATGAAACAAGACAAATTGTATCTGGTATTGCAGAACATTATTCACCTGAAGAATTCGTAGGAAAGAAAGTTATTGTCGTAAAGAACTTAAAACCTGCTAATTTAAGAGGGGTTGAATCTCAAGGTATGATTCTTGCAGGTAGCAAGAAAAAGAAATTAGAAGTACTTGAAGTAACAGACTTACCAAATGGTACACCAATTCATTAAAGTAAAGGTCGTTGTATAACGAACTTTTTAAATATAGTTTATTTTTATTTATAGATATAAATGTTAATATATACATATGTAGGAGAAAACGATGATTTTATTTAAACTCGCAATAGGAAACATAAAAAAATATTATAAACATTATATCGTAGTGACTCTCATTACATTTTTATCATGTACAGGTGTACTCACTTATTTATTTTCATATGAAAATAATTACAACTACCAAAAACAAGAAACGATTAATAAATATGGGAGTTGGTATGGTTCAAGCAAAGATATTGGAGAATGTGCTAAAAGTGTACAACAAACAATTCATGATCAAAATTTAAATGCAGGATTTGTATATAATGATACAACCTATCATGGTTATACAGTTGGTTCCATAAGTGATCAAATGTATGATTTAGCAAGAATCACAATCCTTCAAGGTAATGCACCTTCAAGTGAAAATGAAATCATGGTAAGTGAAAGTTATGCTCAAAATGAAAATGTAAATATCAAGGATATTGTAAAAATCAACAATACAACATTTACAATATCAGCTATCTATTCTACAAAAAATGATTTCATCCCAGATATCATTAATACATTAAATGTTGGAAGTATTGATTTATATACGGATTCACTCATCGTAACGGATATGAATAGTTCAATAGGTACATTTAAGTATACTGTAGAAGATGAACACGGAAATAAAACAACGCAAGTCTTATATTGTGAGATGAATGAAAATGGGTATAATGCCGATACAACATTCTCTACCATGTACTTTGTGAATGATATTTATATATTTGTGATTGAGGCATTGTTGATTGCAGGCTTTATATTAGTAGCACTTACCAACACTTCGTTAAAAAGAAGAAACCAAGAGTTTGCATTGTTTAGAGGTATTGGTATGACCTCTATACAACTATTTATGATGGTGTTTATAGAAAATGCATTAATTGTATTATTTTCTATAATCGGAGGAAGTATTGCCTCTGTATTTGCGACAAAATTCTATATCAATATATATAAAGGCATACATAACTTTAATGTCTCTGTATCACCTATAAGTATGATGATCTATGCACTCATGTTAGGAATGATTATATTAATTATTTCTATTATTCCAGCATTCAATAGCGCAAAACAACCATTAAGTGGTTACTTTGGAGAAGGAAAATTCAAATACTTTCAAGTACATTATAAAAAGTTAAAAACTCAAACAAAATTAAGACTCGCCAAAAGAGAGTTAAGTGTCAATAATAAAATGACCATTGTCTACTTAATATTCTCATTTATTGTGATGTTTTATTGTTTAACATTTGTTTATAAAGGACATGTAGAATCAAGAACCTTTGAAAACAATCAACATCATTTTGGTAGAAATCAAAATAATGGCGGAAACTATTATGGCACTACACCACTAGTAGATGTAAATACGGCATTAATTAATTTAAACGAAAACACAATATCCACAAAATATATATCAGATGTATATTGTTCGAAGGGTGAAATTGTTAATATAGGAGAATACACAAATGAACTTACCATTATTGATGGAGAAGTGCCTAAAGAATTAGAAGTGGTTGTAGGAGATAATTACGAAGATATTCATATTGGAGATCAACTTATAATAAATGATACAGAATATACGGTATCAGGGATAGTAAGTAATACATTATCTAATACTGTAGATGCATATATCAATCATATTAATGAAGATGAGATGACAGGATATGCATTTAACATTCATTATACCGACTATGATACTTCAGTTGAATTAGAAGAAGCTTTAGCTAAGTTAGCTACAAATTACAACAACAAGTTTACCTTCACAAATGACAATGCATATTATCATAGGAACGGTTCAGGAAGTACAGAAGTGAATTTTGATGATTATTGTGTCGATTTAAAATATGTGATTGTCCCTATTATTCTAGGAATCATTATATGCTTTATATTAAACATGAATGATATCATGAATAATATTAAAGACTATGCAGCATATCAATTAATTGGAATGAGTAAAAAAGAACTCGTACTAAAACAATGGTGTAAAGCAGTCGTAATGACAGGATATAACATCGTATTTATGATTGCGATTATATTGATGTTAGTAGCAAGCTTCAATGTCGACTACTTTCCAATATTACAATTACTTCTTATTATAATAGGTTACTTTGTAGCCTTTAGTGTTATATATGTCGCACCAAGTTTTGTGATATTGAAAACAAATATGTTGGAAATGGTAAAAACAGTAGATTAGGAGAATACACATGATTGTATTAAAAGGTGAAAACTTAAGAAAAACATATGGCTATGATGACAATAAAGTAGATGCCATAAAAGACATTAATATAGAAGTTGAAGAAGGATCGTTTGTCGCAATCATAGGAAGAAGTGGAAGTGGGAAATCTACACTACTTCATACCTTAGCAGGATTATTACCTCCTAATGCAGGAAAGGTTCATATTAATAACGAAGATGTCTATACTTTAAATGATACTAAATTAACACAATTTAGAAGAAAGAACTTAGGATTTATATTTCAATTCTTTAATCTAGTATCAACACAAAATGTATTAGAAAATATAGTATTACCATTACATCTAGATCATAAAAAAGTGGATATGGATTATATTAACGAATTGATAGATATGTTGGGATTAGAAAGTAAGAAAATTGCATTCCCACATGAATTATCTGGTGGTCAACAACAACGAGTTGCGATAGCTAGAGCTCTATCCACAAAACCATCTATTATATTCTGTGATGAACCGACAGGTAACTTGGATAGAAAATCATCAGATGAAGTTATTAAATTGTTAAAAGAAGCAAAAAATAAATATCATTCAACCATTGTCATGGTAACCCATGATCAGAGTGTTGCTAATATTGCAGATAGAATCATCACTATTGATGATGGCCATATTATAGATGACAAACAAAATAACCTAGGGTAATCCCTAGGTTATTCATCTTTAAATAAAGCTCTGCCTATTCTTACAATCGTTGCACCTTCTTCTAGCGCAATCTTATAATCTTGACTCATACCCATGCTTAATTCTTTTAAAGGATACATTGGGTATTTTTCTTTTAATGTTTCTAATAAATCTTTCGTCGCTTTAAAATAAGGCCTTGTCTTTTCAACTTCGATATTAGGTGCCATCATCATAAGACCATCTACTCTAATATGTGGGCAATTTTCTTTGATATAATCCATTGCCTCCATAATCATCGATTGATCAAACCCTTGTTTACTCTCTTCGCTAGCGATATTGACTTCTAGAAGTACTGGCATTGTTAGATTATGTTTACTAGCTTGTTTTTCTACTTCTTTAATTAAGTTCATCGTATTAATACTATGAATTAATTCAACCTTATCAATAATATATTTTACTTTATTAGATTGCAAAGTTCCAATAAAATGCCAATGACCTTTACCATGATAGAGTTCATACTTTTCCAAGAAAGCTTGTACTCTATTTTCTCCATAATAAAGTAATCCTAACGCTTCAAGCTTTTCTATTTCTTTTTCATCAACATATTTAGTTGCCGCAACAAGTTTTGCAGGTTTTACTTCTTCTAATAATGTGCTTACTGCTTCTTTATTTACAATCATATTATTCACCCGAAACAATAGTATCACAAAATAAAACTATTTTAAAATATAAGCATGTGTTAAAATGGCCTTGGTGAATAATATGAAGAAAAAATATATTAATGCAGTAGCATCTTATTTTGGAAGCTACTCCCCACAAATAAAACGTGAACTTGAAGATGATTTAGAAGGTGTAGAAACAATAGAAGAACTGTTGTCACAAGGGCATCCTAAAGTAAAAGCATATGAATATGGATATAGATCAGGTCTAAAAGATTTCTTAAATCATCCAGCCTTAAAAAAGATAAATGACATATTTTATATTACAGTTAATTTATATCTATTAATAGATATGATCTGGATGATATTAAAACTAAAAATCTACCAACCTAACAAACAAGTTATTTTAGAAAAAATCACTGGACTTCCTACACCCATTCATTTTGTTCTTACAAAACCTATTGTAGTTGTATCAATGATCACAATTATATATATACTAATATCAGTTATATTAGTAAGTCATAAAGATACAGAAAGAATAAAAAGATGGGATGAAGATACATTAAGAAAGTTACCTACAGAAGCAAGTTACAATTTAAGAAATTCTGAAATGGTATTAGATTATATAGTATTTAGTATCGCAATTCTATTTATATTGGTTTTTTGTAATATAAGGTTAGTAGGTAAAACATTATTATTAAGTATACTATCTCCTTATATACTCATGATGGCGTTAGATATGATATATAGTTATAAAGAAAGAATTAATCATAAAAGCTGTCATAGAAATAGAATGATCGTGAATCTACTATGTATGATTGGATTAATCATTTATGTAGTAGATGGGACATATATTGTATTTACTTTTAGCAATTATGTAGACGCTATAGCCTTAATGATGGTATTAAGTATCCTTGTATTAAACACTTATAATATAATGATGAATCTGATTGCTTATTTTAAATTGACACATAAGTAAATTAAATACGTATTACAGGTGTTAAAGCACCTGTTTTACTTTTGATACTAAAAAAGGTATGTTAAAATTATTTAGAGGTGAGAGAAATGAAAAACGCAAAATTTTATAAAGTATCTTATGAACAATTCAAAGATTCTATGGTTGATGAATTTGGATTAGAAGATGAAATCATAGAAAAGAAATATAACGCATTAACTTTGCCAAAACGTGCAACTACAGGAAGTGCTGGATATGATTTTTATTCTCCAGTAGACTTTGTATTAAAACCAGGAGAAACCATTAAAATTCCAACAGGTATTCGTTGTGAAATGGTAGAGAATTTAGTGTTAATGATCTATCCAAGAAGTGGATTGGGATTTAAATATAGACTTCAATTAAATAACACTGTAGGTGTTATAGACAGTGACTATTTTTATAGTGATAACGAAGGACATATCTTCATTAAAATCACAAATGATTCTAATGAAGGGAAAATTGTTGAAGTAAAAGAAGGGCAAGGATTTGCTCAAGGAATATTCATGCAATACTTTGTGACAGATGACGATGAAGTAACAGAAAAGAGAAATGGTGGCTTTGGAAGTACTACAAAATAATTTCTTTTAATATTATTGTCTTATGTTATAATGTCAATGCTAAAAGATAACTTTGTATAAAGAAAGATATGAGGTAATAAGAGTGAAAATAATCGCTATAACAAACCAAAAAGGTGGTGTAGGTAAAACTACTACAAGTGTAAACCTTGCGGCAGGACTCGCTTACCTTGGTAAAAGAGTATTATTAGTGGATATAGATCCACAAGCTAATGCAACTCAAGGGATTGGGATTGATCGTTCTCAACTAAAATATACCGTTTATGATGCATTATGTAATGATGTAAGTTTAAGAGAAATCATTAAACATACAAATGTAGAAAGATTAGACGTTGTACCTGCAAGTATTGACTTGGCAGGAGTTGAAATAGAATTAGCTGCACTTAAAACAAGTAGAGAAACAAAATTAAAAGATAAGTTAAACGAAGTTAAGAATAATTATGATTTTGTATTAATCGATTGTCCTCCAGCATTAGGACTATTAAATACAAATGCATTAACAGCTTCGGATTCAGTACTCATTCCAGTACAATGTGAATACTTTGCGCTAGAAGGTTTAACTCAATTATTAAATACAATTACATTAACTAAGAAAGTATTTAATCCTAAGTTAACTATTGAAGGTGTACTTCTTACAATGTTAGATGAATCTACAAACTTAGGAGAAGAAGTTTCTCAAGAAGTTAGAAAATATTTTAAAGAAAAAGTATACGAACAAGCTATTCCTAGAAATATTAAATTAGGTGAAGCACCTTCAAGAGGATTAAACATCTTTGATTATGACCCAAGATGTAAAGGTGCCTATGCATATGCTAGATTAGCTAGAGAAGTGGTGGAAAGAAATGGCTAGTGGATTAGGAAAAGGATTAGATGCTATATTTGGTGCAAACGGACTTGATTCAGATTTAACATCTGTTATCGATGAAATCGAAAAACAAGCACCTGAGTTATCTCAAACAAAGGTACCTGTTGATCAAATCAGACCAAACCCATATCAACCAAGAAAGCATTTTGATGAAGAAAAATTAAATGAATTAGCCATGTCCATTAGGGAACATGGTATTATTCAACCATTAATATTAAAACAATCAATTAGTGGATATGATATCGTTGCAGGTGAAAGAAGATTTAGAGCTAGTAAGATTGCAGGACTAACAGAAGTCCCAGCAATACTTGTAGATTTCACTGACCAACAAATGATGGAAATTGCATTATTAGAAAATATTCAAAGAGAAGATTTAAATGCAATAGAAGAAGCGAAAGCATATCAAACATTAATGGATAAACTTGATTTAACTCAAGCTGAATTGGCTGAGAGAGTTGGTAAGTCAAGAACACATATCGCAAATATGGTTAGACTTTTATCAATGCCTAACCAACTTCAAGATTATGTACTAGATGGTACATTATCTATGGGGCATATAAGACCATTAATAACACTTGCTGAAGATAAAGCGTTAAAGGTAGCTAAAAGAGCAATCGATGAATCTTTATCTGTAAGAGAAGTTGAAGATTTAGTCAAAGGAATTAAGTTATCTGAACAAAGAGATAGCAAACCTAAAAAAGAGAAATCTAAACAATTAGAATATGCTGAAAGCTTAATAAGAAAACAATATCGTACTAAGGTTAAGATTGATGAAAAAGCAATTACTATTAAATATGCAGGCATTGATGATTTAAATAGAATCTTAGAAAAGATGGGCGTTATTGAAGAAGGTCAACAAATTAAGTAGAAACAATAGTTTCTACTTTTTTTATATCGTAAAACGTTTATAATAAGTAATGCTAAAGAGGGAATTATGAAAGAAAAAACAATCAAAGCCGCATTTAAATCAAGTATTCCAGTCATGATGGGATATATCGTATTAGGTATTGCTTTTGGTATGTTATTGAATGCTAAAGGATATGGTATATGGTGGGCATTACTCATGAGTATATGTATTTATGCTGGAAGTATGCAATTTGTCACAATTGACTTACTTGTATCAGGTGCATCACTTGTATCTGCAGCTATTATGACATTGCTTATAAACGCAAGACATTTTGTATATGGTTTATCAATGATTAGTAAATATGAAAATATGGGTAAGAAAAAGCCATATATGATCTTTTCGTTAACTGACGAAACTTATTCATTACTTGTAGGAAGTAATGCACCTGATGGGTGTGATGAAAATGACTACTATTTTTATGTATCACTATTTGATCAATTTTATTGGGTGTTAGGAAGTGTTGTAGGAAGTTTAATTGGTTCTGTGTTACCTATTAATACAACAGGAATGGATTTTGCGATGACTGCATTATTTGTGACAATTGTCGTGAATCAATTCCTAGATAATAAAGATCATATTTATAATTATTTAGGATTTGTGGTAAGCATTATAGGATTATTGTTGTTTGGAAGTAGTAACTTTATTATTCCATCCATGATCTTTATTATCATTGGATTGTTGATGATCTACTATAAGAAGGAGGATTCAAAAAATGAATAAATCTCTTTCTATTATTATCGTTGTATCCATCGTAACCTTATTAATAAGAGTAACACCATTCTTATTATTTAATAATAAAGAATCGAAGATTATTAATTATCTAGGGGAAGTATTACCTTATGCTATTATGCCACTACTTGTAGTATATTGTTTAAAAAGTGTTGATTTATTTTCTAGCAATCATGGATTACCAGAAATTATTAGTGTTTTAATAGTAATCATCGTACATTTATATAAAAGAAATACATTAGTTTCTATTCTTGTAGGAACAGTAGTCTATATGTTGTGTGTACAAATGATTTTTATTTAGGAGAATGACTATGCAACAATATTGTGAATTAGATACGAATAAAGGAAAAATGAGAGGTTACTTCCATGTGCCTAATAAAGACAAGTTTCCTGTAGTTATTATGTTTCATGGATTTACTGGTAACTGTAATGGAGATAAGTTTTCATATGTAACACTTTCTAGAAGACTAGAGGAAAAAGGTGTGGGAAGTATTCGGTTAGATTTTCTTGGAACTGGCTCAAGTGATTTATCATTTAAAGAAATGACATTTGATGATGAATTATCATGTGCGCGTATTATATTAGAAGAAATGAAATCGTTAGAAAGTGTGACGGATATTTATGTATTAGGACATAGTATGGGTGGATGTATCGCAAGTGAACTTTCTAAACTATATCCTAATGATATCAAGAAGATGATACTTTGGGCGCCAGCTTTTAACCTTCCAGAAGCAACAAAATATCTCAATAATAACGAAACAGGTAAAAAATATTACGATCATAATGGATTTGAAATATCAGAAACATTTATGATAGATATCACAAGTAGAAATTTCTATATGTCATTAGATACATTTAAAAACGATATACTTGTGATACATGGAGATCAAGATACAACGGTCCCATATAAGATATCAGAAAATTATATGGCATTATTTGTGAATGCAACACTTATCACGATTAAGGGTATGAATCATACTTTTGATAATGTCGATCATTTAAATCAATTATTAAATGAAACTGAAAAGTTTATCTTAGACTAAGAGCACTCCGTGCTCTTGTTTTTATATTTCGATGTGTTATAATGCACGAGGAAAGAAGGTGCAATACGATGAATATTAGAAACATTGCGATTATTGCCCATGTAGACCATGGTAAAACAACATTAGTAGACCAACTATTAAAATTATCAGGAACTCTTGAAGCTAATGAACAAATTGCAGAACGAGCAATGGATTCAAATGCATTAGAAAGAGAACGTGGTATTACAATCTTAGCTAAAAACACCGCAATTAATTATAAAGATTATAGAATTAACATAATGGATACACCGGGCCATGCCGACTTTGGTGGAGAAGTAGAACGTATCATGAAAATGGTAGATGGTGTACTTCTAGTGGTAGATGCTTATGAGGGAACAATGCCTCAAACACGTTTTGTATTAAAGAAAGCGTTAGAAGCACATGTAAAACCAATTGTCGTTATCAACAAAGTGGATAGACCTGTTGTAAGAATTGATGAAGTTATGGATGAAGTTCTTGAATTATTTATGGAACTAGGTGCAGATGATGATCAATTAGATTTCCCTACAGTATATGTTTCTGCATTACAAGGAACATCATCATTAGATCCAGACTTATCAACACAAGTACCTAATATGGATTGTTTATTTGATATGATTATCAAAGAAATACCAGAACCAAATGCAGATGTAAATGGTACATTACAATTCCAACCTGCACTTCTAGATTATAATGATTATGTAGGTCGTATTGGTGTTGGTAGAATACAAAGAGGTAAAATAAAGTTAAATGAATCTGTTGTATGTTGTAGAGCAGATGGCTCTAAAACACAATTTAGAATTCAAAAGTTATATGGATTTATTGGATTACATAGAATTGAAATAGAAGAAGCTGAAGCGGGTGACATTGTTGCAATTGCTGGACTAGCGGATATTGGTGTTGGTGAAACAGTATGTTTACCTGGTGCAGAAGATCCATTGCCATTATTACATGTTGATGAACCAACAGTACAAATGATCTTTGGAACAAACACTTCACCTTTTGCAGGTAGAGAAGGGAAGTTTGTGACTGCTAGTAAAGTAGAAGATCGTTTAAATAGAGAATTAAATAGAGATGTATCTCTAAGAGTAGAAAGAGTACCTAACTCAGAAGAATGGATTGTTTCTGGTCGTGGCGAATTACATTTATCTATTTTAATTGAAAATATGAGACGTGAAGGTTATGAACTTCAAGTATCAAAACCTGAAGCAATCATCAAGAAAATTGATGGTGTTAAATGTGAACCATATGAAGATGTATATATTGAAGCACCTGATGATTGCATTGGTAGTGTTATTGAATCATTAGGTTATAGAAAAGGTTCTATGGAATCAATGGATTCATCTGATGGTATTACTAAAGTAAAATATATTATTCCTTCTAGAGGATTATTTGGATTTATGACAAACTTCCTTACAATGACGAAAGGATATGGAATCATTAACCATTCTTTCTTAGACTATAGACCAATGGAAGGTGAAACAGTCGGAGAAAGAACGCTTGGTGTACTTGTATCCATTGATGCTGGGCAAACAACAGCTTACTCATTAGAATCTGTACAAGATCGTGGCGTTATGTTTGTGGGACCTGGGACAGAAGTATATGAAGGTATGATTGTTGGGGAACATAGTAGAGATAACGATTTAACGGTTAATGTCACAAAAGGGAAAGCTATGACAAATACACGTTCTTCTACAAAAGATACCACTGTTGTATTAAAGAAACCTAAGTATATGAATCTAGAAGCTTGTTTAGATTATATTAATGAAGATGAACTTGTAGAAGTAACACCAGAGTCAATTAGACTAAGAAAAAGATTATTAACTGAACTTGAAAGAAGAAAAGCTTTTGTAAAGAAGAACGGTTAATATTTGTTGACAAGAAGTAGAAAAGTGATATATTGAACACCGTAAACAAAAGTGTTTATAAAATTTTAGGGGGAGGTAGCTTAAATGAAAACTAAATTACAAGTACAATTTGGTGGAAACGATGTTTTAACTTCTGATGTAGAAAAAGTTGTAAAAGCTGAATTAAAAGCTAAAGGAATTAAAACTACAGATGTTGATACATTAGATGTATATTTCCAACCAGAAACAAATGCTGTATATTATGTAGCTACTAAAAAAGACGGAACTACTGAAGAAAACGAAGAAGCATTATATTTAGGATAATTTAATCCGTTAATTTGAAGGACTAATAATCATTTGATTATTAGTCCTTTTTGCTTTATCATGAAAGATATATATGGAGGCTTTCATGAAAAAAATACTATTAGTTATATCTTTGATGATGTCTTGTTTATTAACAGGTTGTCAAAGTCAAATAAGTGCAAAAACATTCATGCTTACTAAAGACGATACACTTTATGCATTGTATAATACAGATGGTGAGAAGATTACAGACTATCTTTTCACAAATTATACACAAGTAGGAAATGATGGCTATATTGTCACAAATAGCGATGGACAAGTAGGATATATTGACAATAAAGGGAAACAAGTTATTGATTTTGGAGAATACGAAACTTTAGAGTCTACTGATGAAATGTTGTATGCTACAAAGAAAGTAAAAAAGAAAAAGACAACAACTAAAAAGAAAACAAGTACAAAGAAAACAACTACAAAGAAAACTGAAGAAACAGAAATAACTCCTAAAGCCAATTATGTAAATAGTAATTTATATGTATTAAATTTAGATGGTGAAGTTTTATATACTGCCAGCAAATCTACAACAATTTTAAAAGCAGCAGTACCAGTTATTTATGATGTTGAAAATGAAACATATATGATTTTACATGATAGTGGTGATGTTGTAGATGAATCTGAAGATCAAGTATTGTCTGTATCTATCTACGATAACGGTGATGGTATCATGGTTAACTACGAAACAATCTCATTATTTTATGATTTCTTTAATGAAGATGTTGAAGTAGTTACGATTACAACACCTGGATCATATGAAATCTTAGAACAAGATGAAATCAATGATAAATCTGCCGTTGCTTATGATGCTTCGCAACATATTTTAGTTTACTTAAATATGAGCAGTGAACATGCTAAAGTCGTAAAAGATATTGAAGTTGAAGGTGCTTATTACGATGATAATGATAATTTGATTTGTTATATGGGAGAAACGAAATATTTATTAAATAGTTCAGGTGCTTCTTTAATCACATCTTATTATCATTCAAGTGATACATATATATTAAGAAGTGAAGATGTATATGGACCACATACTTTATATAATGATGGAGAAAAAACAAATCAATTAGATAACTGTCAAGTATATCCAAAAGCATATTATGTTGAAGGTAATTTATATCCTGTATACTTTAGGAAGAAAGGATATAAATACTATGATTTCAATGGGGATTTAGCTTTTGATTATACTTATGAAGAAGCCACACCATTTGATTTAAACGGAATTGCGATTGTTAAAAATAATGGCGCATACTATTTAATTGATAAAACTGGAAAAGAAATTACAACAGCAGAGTATTCTAATATTGTATCGATTGGTAAATCATATTATGTAGGATATAACGAACAAGGTATGTTTGCGGTAATTGATAACACTGGTAAAGAAGTATTACCTATGGGTTATACATTACTTCCAGAAACACCAGTTTTCTATCGAAATAATATTAAGTATTTATTATTTAGTAAAAATGGTAGAAGTTACTTATATGATGCTGATAATGACATGAAAGAAGTTTGGTCTATTGAAGGAAACGTAGAATACAATAGTCTAGGATATTTTGTGGGTAATTATCAATATTACACATTTGAAGGAGAACAAATACAATAATGAATATAATATTAGGTATAGGGTTTTTATTAGTATTGTTGTTGGTATCTCAAATTGCTTCCTTTGAGTTTACTAGAAAAAAGATGATTACTAATCCAACATGGCTATTATCGTTAGATAAGCCATATAAATATAATAGATATGTTTACATGATCTTTATTAGTTTTATTTGGTATATGTTAATAAGTGATCAAACATTATTTACGATGTATTGGTTAATCTATTATATTGTTTTCATGATATCCGCAATTATTGCAGATATGTTGGCACAATTTTTAACATTAATATATGCTAAAAAAAGATGCGCTAAACAAATTGAACAAGCACACAAACTAGATGAAGAATTAAAAAACATAGATATTAATCAAGAAGCTTATAATTACGAAGAACCTAAATTAGTATTTAATGAAGAAGAAGTCATTTCTTATTATACAAATCCTACAACACATACAGCATTTATGGGAAGTGATCATGGCCTATGGCTAAAAGATCATAATTATCAAAGTGAAGCAGTATTCTATGTAGAACCATATGGTGATAATCAAGATGCCACATTAAATTTAGAAGGAAAAGATATTACAGTATCAAAACTAACATCCGACAACAAACTTCCTTTTAAAGATGAAAAGATTGATGTTTTAGTTAATAGATATGCTAACTACAACAAAGAAGAAATATCTAGAGTCTTAAAACAAAATGCTACCGCAATTATTATTCAACATGGTACACAAAACTTAGTTGAATTAATGAGAATGTATATTCCATTTGGAATCAAAGGAACATGGGAATCAAAATCATGTGCATCCACTTTAGAAGCAATTGGATTTAAAATTATTGATGCTGTAGATAGTAATGGTAAGATTCAATTTACTGATTTACAATCATTGATTACATATGTAAAAAAGTTAAGTCCTGATCTAGCAAATAAAGAAAAATATAAATCTTTCTATTTAAAAGCCATGTCAGATATCCAACAAATCGGTTACTTTGAAGTTACTACACAATCATTCTTAGTAGTAACTACAAAAGGATAGTCACAAGAACACCACATCAACTTGATGTGGTGTTTTAAACTTATATTTAAAAAAACAAAAAAAGAACGAAATAAAATAATGTAAATGCTTACATTTTTATGTTATGATGTATCTAGATATAAATACATGGAGGTAGTATCATGGCAGAAAAAATTAAATTTACAGTACAAGATCCTGTTGGATTACATGCTCGTCCAGCAACAATTCTAGTAAATCAAGCTAGTAAGTTCTCTAGCAACATTACACTTGTATATAATGGAAAAGAAGTAAACTTAAAATCAATTATGGGTGTTATGTCACTAGGAGTACCATCTAAAGCAAACGTGGAAATAATTGCTGAAGGTGATGATGAAAAAGATGTAATTGATTCAATCGAAAGAGTAATCCACGAACAAAAAATAGGAGAATAATATAAAGCACCTAGAAGTACCTTCTAGGTGTATTTAATCTAATAATGAAAAAGACAAACGCTTTAAGAATTTTAGATACACATCATATTCAATATGATATTAAAGAATATAGTTACGATGAGAATCATTTGGGTGGTGAGCATGTATTATCCCAAGTAAATCTCACAAAAGATCAAGTATATAAAACCTTAGTGTTAAAAGGAACTAAGGATTATTTAGTTTGTTGTATACCTGTATTAGATGAAATTGATTTAAAGAAACTTGCAAAAGTATCTAATAATAAGTCTGTAGAAATGATACCAATGAAAGACTTAATCAATGTGACAGGGTATATAAGAGGAGGGTGTTCTCCGATAGGCATGAAGAAATCTTTTATTACATATATTCAAGAAGATATTATATTAGAAGAAGAAATTGCAGTAAGTGCAGGTGTGAGAGGGATGCAGGTAATCCTTAATCCTAATGACCTAATATCACTTACAAATGCTACATTATGTGATGTTGTGAGAAAATAAAGAAAACGTTTTCAAAAAAGATATAGTTTTTTATAAAGGGGTTTGTTATAATAAAAACAGAGGTGACGGAAAATGAACATAGAAGAAAAATATCAAAAATGGGTCTCTAAAGAAAATTTAGATCCAGCATTAAAAGCAGAATTATTAAGTATGGACGATGCTCAAAAAGAAGATGCATTCTGGATGGATGTAGAATTCGGTACAGCAGGTATGCGTGGTAAATTAGGTGCCGGAACAAATCGTCTAAATATTTATACTATCCGTAAAGCAAACATGGGATATGGTAAATATATTGCAGGATTAGAAAAAGGTAAAGAAAGAGGCGTAGTTATTGCATATGATAACAGACGTATGTCTTATAAATTTGCTTTAGAATCTGCAAAAGTTTTATCTAAATTTGGAATTAAGGTTTATGTATTTGAATCATTAAGACCTACTCCAGAATTATCATTTGCTGTACGTTACTTAAAATGTGCTGGTGGTATCATGATCACAGCATCACATAACCCACCAGAAGATAATGGTTATAAAGTTTATGATGATACAGGTTGCCAATTAATTCCTGAATGGGCAGCAGAAGTTGTATCTTATGTAAATGAAGTAGAAGATGAATTAGCTATTGAAGTACCAGAATATGAATGTACATATGATTATATTAACTGGGTTGGAGAAGAAGTAGATGAAGCTTACTATAAAGAAGTAATGGCTATCGAAGTAAATCCAGGATTAGATAAATCTAATTTTAAGATTGTTTATTCTCCACAACATGGTGCAGATAATATTCCAGTTAGAACATGTTTAACAAGATTAGGTTATGACATTGTTCCTGTATTGTCTCAATGTGCTCCAGATCCAGATTTCTCTAATACAAAAACACCTAACCCTGAATTAGCACCTTCTTATGAAGAAGCAATTGCTTTAGCTAAGAGAGTAGATGCTGATGTAGTCGCAATCACTGACCCTGATGGTGACCGTGTAGGTATCGTTGCTAAACATAATGGTGAATACGTATTAATGTCAGGTAACCAATCTGCAGCTGTATATCTTGAATATATTTGTTCACAATTAAAGGAACAAGGAAAACTTCCATCAAATGCTGTAATGTATAACACAATCGTTACATCTGATTTAGGTGAATTAGTTGCAAGACATTATGGTGTTGATGTTGAAAAAACATTAACAGGATTTAAATTCATCGGAGATAAGATTCGTAAGTATGAAAAGACTGGAGAAAAACAATTTATCTTCGGTTATGAAGAATCATATGGTTGCGTTGTTAAAGATTTCGTAAGAGATAAAGATGGTGTTCAAGCTGTATTAACTGCTGCTGAATGTGGTAACTATTATAAGAAACAAGGTAAAGATTTAATCGATGTATTAAATGATTTATATGCAAGACATGGTGCATTCAAAGAATCACAAATTGCAATTTCTAAAGCTGGTGCTGCAGGAAATGCTAGAATCAAAGAAATCATGTCTAACTTAAGAGCTGATGCTCCTGCTGCTATCGGTGGTGTAAAAGTTGTTGCTAGTGAAGACTTCGATGCTTCAATTAGATATGAAGCTGGTAAAGAATCTGTAATCGATTTACCAAAATCAAACGTATTAAAATATTACTTAGAAGATGGTTCATGGATTGCTGCTAGACCATCAGGTACAGAACCTAAAATTAAATTCTATTTCTCAATTAGAGGAACTACAGTTGATGATGCTGCTAAGAAAACAGAAGTATATCAAAAGGATTTAATGAATATTGTAGGTGAATAATGAATAAACAAGTGGTACCCTTTCGGGTACCACTTTTACTTATGTCTTAAAAGATGACTTCTTTATTAATGTGAAGATAATAAGTTATACATTTCGTTTCTAGATGATACATATCTTTTAAGATATCTCTATAATAATTTAATTGGAATTCATGAGCATCAATTAGCACTTTCTCATCAGTATCTTCTTTAAAACGATCTGTTTTATAGTCTAGCACATAACATACATTATCCTTAATATAAACTAAGTCAAAGATACCATGTACAATTTGATTTAATTTTTTATCAAAACAAGAGAATGGTTTTTCTTTGTAGATGTATTGGCTATTACATATTTCGTCATATCGTCCACTATGAATAAAATCTTCTATATGTGATTGATATTTTTGTAAGGCAGATGCTGATTCTTGTGTACATAAATTATTTTTTACAAGACTATTTATTATATCATTTACATTATCAGTATGATCAAATTTTAATTCGCTTAATAATAAGTGAACAAGTGTACCACGATCAGTCGCCACCATATTTAAATCATCTACTTCCTTATCTAGATAATTTAAATGATCATTTTCTTTATTGATTAACGCAGTTACAGCAGTTACTTCTTTCTTTTCTGTGTCAAATGGATACTCGAAATTAAAATACTTCTTGTGAGTATCCTCTACTTGATTAGAGTGTATTTGATTTATTTGACTATTATTTTCAAGATCAGAAGTAGTAATGATATTTAGTTTAAATAAACTATGCTTTGTATTCTCATCAAATTTATTTGGATATAAATTTTTTAGAATATGCGCATTGCTTTCTAATTCTTTATAACAACTACAATCTTTTATAACATTTGGATGTTTTAATATAGATAATAATATCCAAGATAAGTAGTTATTTGTAGAACGTAGTTTCTTAGATAAAATAATTATATTTTGATTATTAGATGCATTATCAATTAATTGTGATTGTATCTTACTTATTTCATCTATTGATTTAATAGAACCTGTTAAAATAATCTTATCTACAGCACGAGTCAATGCAACATATAAAACCCTCATCTCTTCATTAATAGAATCTTCTATGATTTTAGATCCTATTAAATCTTTATAAGGATTGTTGTATTCTATAATATGACCCATCTTTTTATTTCTAGGCTTTGTAGTATAACCATAGTTCTTGTCTACAATTACTTTTTGAGATGCATCTTGTTTATTGAATTGATGTTGCAATCCAGATACAAATACAACTTTAAATTCAAGCCCTTTAGATTTATGAATAGTCATAAATTTAACACGATCATTATTTAGCGATGCTATAGGAGCAGGTGCTTTGTCAGAAATAGATTCTAAGTAGTTTACTAAATCTTCTAAATAAGGGTAGTCCTTTACAGTGCTTTTCACTATTTCATTAAACAAATGAATATTTGCGACACGTTGGTCTTTATTGTAGAGTTGTGCATTTAGTAAAATATAATCAGATAATTCTTCTAACTTTAATAATAAGTCATAAGGATTATGCTTAGATAATGAATACAACTCAAAATACAAAGACATAAACGCTTTGACTTTATGATCATCACATTTTTTAAATGCCGCATATAAAGTATCTTTAGGATATTGATTATGTATTCTAGAAATCTTTTCATAAGTAAAGTGAGAAAAAGAATAGGGTCTAGAAATTAAATTCATAAACGCTACTTCATCAACTTGATGATCAATATGAATAAATGCTTTTAACATCATCAATAAATCATTAAATTCAATACTATTAATTAATCCTTTAGATAATACAATTTGATTAGGAATATGGTATAAGTCAAATACCTTCTTATAGCTAATGAAATCATTTGCGTTTCTCATTAAGATCGCAATATCATTATCTGATACACCTTCATTATTCAAAGCTATAATTCTTTGAGCAACCATATGTGCTTCTTCTTCAACTCTTGAAAGTAAGGAATCTTCATCTTTTAAATTGATTAATAATTCTGTTGTATTTTTATTAGTAGTATTGTAAGAATTTTCAAATTCTTCTTTATCTACTTTTTTACCTTCAAAATCAAAGTTCAATTTTGCGCTATCATCATTGTAGTATTCTAATCCTCCTATATCAGTATCCATAATAGAATTAAAGATATAGTTAATTGAATCTAATACAACCTTGTTAGAACGATAGTTATATCCTAAATCAATTCTAGAAGTATGAGTTTCTTTTCTAGAAATCTCATCTCTAGAAAATGATAAGTATTTATTTAAGAAAATATCAGGATCCGCATTTCTAAATCGATAGATAGATTGTTTCATATCTCCAACCATGAAGATATTAATTTTCTTATTAGGATTACCATGAGCAATCTTCTGTATTAAATCCTCTTGGATTTGATTTGTATCTTGATATTCATCAATCATGATTTCACTTATTTGGCTTGTAAGTTTACTCATGACTTCTTTATCATCTAATAATAAGTCAGCATAATATTCTAAGTCATTGAAATCTAGGTAGTTACTGTCTAGCTTTAATTGAGTGTAGCAATCTTGAAAATCATTTAATAAATTAAATAACCATTTAACTGGTTTATAGCTTTCTAGAATCTTTTCTACAAAGCTTTCTTCTGATTCACTAAAGTATTTTTTGATTTTAGCATTAAAAGGTTTTACTACATTATCTTTTAATGAATTAAAGTACTTTTTAGTATCTTCATCAATTCCTAAAGATTTCCAAGAAATATTATAAGATTTCTCAGGTTTATAATTAATTAGATTATGAAATGCATCATATGTTGTAGCGTGCTTTAAAGTATAACTAATTGAATCTAAATGATTTGATAAAGCGTCATAAGGAGTTGGCACTTCAGAGTCTTTTTTTAATTGTGATTCAGGTAATTCATAAAAGTCTACGATGCCATGATTTTCAGCATAACTATACAACATTTCTAAAGATTCATAAGCATCTTTAATAAGCTCGTTAAGTTCTTTCATTAATACATCGTAGAATCCCCATTTAGAAAAACCGTCATTTAAAGATTCGTAATATTTTTTATAAACATCATCTACATAATGATCAAAGTGGCTAATTGAATGTGAAATACTATCGATAGATAATAGTGTTTCTTCAAATTGATTCAAATTATTTCCAGGGAAATATAGACTTAAAAACTCACAAAACTCTTTATCTTTAAACCAGTTTTCTTCGGCTAATAATATAGCTTGTTTTTTAAGACTAGTAGAATCTGAAAGAATATTAAACCCAGGCATAATATGAATCATATAGCCATATTTTTTTAATAACGTACTACAAAAACCATGAAAGTTAGTAATATATGCGTTAGATAATTTAAGCTTTTGAAGTTTTAAATAAGCTAACTGATCTTCATCTTGAGTACTATTAATATAGTTGTTTAACTTACTTAAAAGACGTTGTTTCATTTCATTACCGGCAGCTTCTGTAAAAGTTAATACAAGTAATTCATCTACATTGTATCCTTCTAATATTAATTGCATGATTCTTTCGACAAGAACTGCTGTTTTACCACTACCTGCAGGAGCAGAAACAAGAATATCTGAATCTCTTGTATCAATCGCAAGTTGTTGATTAATATTAAATCCCATTATTCTTCTTCTCCTTCCTTGTTATATAGTAGTGTATCAACATCTAAATCTTCTACCATCGTATATTCATTATAGAAATGGTCTATTTGACATACTGCTTTGTAGTCACAGTAACTACATGGATTAATAGATGCATGTGTTGAAGTATTTTCACTTCCTTTTGGTGTTAAAGAAATTACACCATCCAACATATTTTTATAAAGCATAGATATATGTTTTTCGATATATGTATATAGTTTATCAAGTGCATCTTGACTAATGACATGTCCTTTATAAGCATTATCTTTCTTTACATATTTAATAGGTAAAGAAACTTTATCATCGGTTTTATCTAAATCATGAATTGCATCATCTAAGACATATCCATGATATTGATATTCTTTAAGTAATTTTTGAACATCAATATCTTCATCCATGTTTAGATCACTCTTTAACATTCTTTTCTTATATGCAAAATATAAGACTGCAGCAGGATCTTTATTTAATTGTTTACAAGCAGCACGTAAATACATCAACATTTGAATATTGAAGCCTTGCATTGCAAGAGATAAATCAATGTCTTTGTTTGTAGAAGGCTTGTAGTCAACAATCATAATTTGATTGTTGTAGGTATCAATTCTATCTACATATCCTTTAAAAGGAATACCCGCAATTGTATCGTTTACTTCTAATTCTTTTTCTAAAACAGTATAAGAAGAATTAGAAATAAATTGATTCACAATAGATAAAGTATCTGGTAAATCCTTTTTTAGATTATCTATAAAATAGTAATTCATTGGAACATGCATTACTTCTTTTAAACGATTATGTTCCAAACCATTCTCAATATAATCATCTATAACATCATTGATATCTTTATCCGTATTCACACAATTTTCCAAAACATAATGCACTAAACTTCCTAATTCATTAGGTTTAAATGTATCAGGAATAGTTGGCTTTATGTTTAATCCATATTTTAAGAAATATTCAAAAGGACATTTATTGTATGTTTCTAATTGAGAAACACTAACTTTACTAGGATATAATTCTTTAATGACATCTTTGTCGATTGGATTAAAGTTATGTTTAGTTGATTTGTATTCATTGATCGCATTATTTACTTTTTCTTTATCAACTAATTGATGATTATTTAAGTAATATTCTTCTAGAGTTTGATCATCAATTTGATTAATCTCTTTAACAGTAAACAATTCTTCTAATTGTTTAGCTAAAGATGAAGGGAGTAACTCATCGTTATCTAAAGTAGTTAAAGCATAAGAATAATATTTATGTGTACTATCTATTAAAAAGGCTTTTAAAATATGATTCTCATGATTTCCTTGTCTTTCTAATGAATTAAATGGAACTGGTGAGTTTAATTCTTTTAATATTTCAATATCTTCATCAAGTAATAAAGATTGATCTTTGATAGTCTCAGGCAATACTGTTTCATTTAATCCTAAATAAAATACATATTTACATTCATTTGAGAAAGGATGGTCATAATCTGTAATATGTATATAATCTGCCAAAGTGTTTTTATATACAACTTCGTATGTAAATGTCGATGTAAAGAAATCAAAGATTTCTTTAGAAGACATCGGCATATCATAATGTGATAACAATTCTAAATAGGAAGTAAATGTATGATAGATTGGACTATTAATATCTTTAGTATTAAGTTTAAACAAAGATAAATCCTTTAAAGAATGACAATGGTTTTCTCTAATATAATCTAACAGTTTTAAATATAATGAATCATAGATTAATGAATCATTGGTTTGTAAGTCAGTGATTAAACCTCTACTAAGACAGGATTTAACTAAAATATCTTTATAATCATCATTTGGATAATAGATTGTAAAATCACTGTACTTACATCCTTCATCAACGATATATTGATGAATAAGCGAAGTGACTTTTGTCACCTCATCTAATTGTGTCGCACCAGTGAGTTTATACATGACTTCGTTAGATTGAGTTACTTTACTATTAAACAAATAAGATGTAATTAAGTTATCTTTACCAATATCTTCTCCCAAAATAGATAAAGAAGACATCGGCATATTTAATAAACGATCATCTTTACTACAAGTATAAGAAATATATAAATCATTATTCTTTTCTAATTGATTTAATAAAGATACAGAAATATTATTAAGAAATAAATCACCATCAATATAATAAATATGATCTTTTTCTAGGCTTATATGATCTAATACAAGTTCTTCGTTAGTGAGATAGGTAGAATCATTTAAAGAAGCATTTACACAATCAACTAACTTTTTGAATTCATTTAATTTCTTAGAGGATGTTGATTTGTATTGAATCATATTTAAATGATAGTCTTTTACTAAAGTACATAAATCTTTCACAAAAGAGAAAGTAGGGTCTTTTAAATAATCAAAAGATTCAGTTTTTAAAATTTTATAAATTAAATAAGTTAATTCTGTAGTCGTTAATACTTTAATATGAGATAGGTGATATTGATTAATAAAAAGATTTAAATATTGTGAATAAGAAAGTACACGGATATTAACAAGTTTATTTGTATAATGAAAAAATCTCTTTTCTACAAGTGTAGGAGATTCACAAATAAAGATGTATTCTTTAAAAGGGTTATTTGTAGCTTTAGAGATACAATCCTCAATTAAAAAATCAATCTTTTCATAATAATTTAAACCTGTATAAATCTTTTTCATGTTCATCCACCTCGTCATCCATTATAACATAAAACAAGCACATCTTTTATATAGATGTGCTTGTGTTTTATAAGTTTTCAAATTCTTCTAACCAAGATGATACATCCCCGTCACTAGGCATTCTAAAGTCACCTCTAGGTGATAATGCAACACTACCAACTTTAGGTCCGTCTGGAATACATGAACGTTTAAATTGTTGAGTGAAAAATCTTCTATAGAATAACTTCAACCATTTCTTAATTGTTTCATGATCGTATTTATCATTAAAGGCAATGCATGCTATACGATAAAGTTTCTTAGGTTCATAGTGGAATCTAACATGATGATATAAGAAGAAATCATGTAGTTCATATGGTCCAACGATATCTTCTGTCTTTTGAGTAATTTCATCTTCTTTATGAGGAATTAACTCAGGGGATACAGGCGTATCTAATATATCTTGAAGCGTTGCTTCAAGTACTTGTCCTTTGTATAAAGTAGAAACATAATCTACTAAATATCTTACAAGAGTTTTAGGGACAGAAACATTAACAGCGTACATACTCATATGATCACCATTATATGTTGACCAACCTAAAGCTACTTCAGATAAATCACCAGTACCAATAACGATACCACCTTCTTTATTTGCAATATCCATTAATACTTGTGTTCTTTCTCTTGCTTGACAGTTTTCGTAAGTCACATCATGAATAGAATCATCTTGATGTATATCTTTAAAATGTTGGTTTACCGCATCTTTAATATTCACAGTTAATGATGTAACATTTAATTCTTCCATCATTTTTAATGCATTGTTTAGTGTACGACTTGTCGTACCAAAGCAAGGCATTGTGACTGCGATGATGTCTTTGCTTGGATATCCCAACTCTTTAAATGCCATAGTTGAAACAAGTAAGGCAAGTGTAGAATCTAATCCACCGCTAATCCCTACAACGACTTTCTTACAATGAATTGCTTGAAGTCTTTGAATTAACCCATGTATTTGAATATCAAATACTTCTTTGCATCTTATTTCTCTTTTACTATCATCGCTAGGCACAAATGGATGAGGATCATAGTAACGAGTGATAGATAATGGTTCATCATTTAAACAAAATGGGATATGTAAGTAACCATCATCTCTATTTTCATAAGTTGTCATTTCGACTCTTTCACTGACTAGTTTTTCTGTATCAATATCAGCATAAATAAGTTCGTTATGATATTGTGTAGATTCTTTAAGGATGGTTCCATTTTCACAAATAATATTATGATTACTAAACACAACATCTGTACTAGATTCACCTAGTCCTGCATTACAATAAACATAGGCACATATATTTTTAGCACTTACTGATGATACAAGAGATCTTCTATAATCGCTTTTACTAGTTAAATCATTTGAAGCAGATGGGTTGACAATAATTGTTGCACCATTTAAACAATGAAGTGTAGAAGGTGATAATGGCGCCCATAAGTCTTCACATATTTCTACACCAATTCTAATATCTTCATGATTTTCATCATAAAAGATTAAATCAGTAGAGAATGGATAATAGTCATCTCCGATTTTAATTTCTGCGTCTAGATCTTTACCTGAGGAGAAATGTCTACCTTCATAGAATTCATGATATGTAGGAATATAGGTTTTAGGCACTACCCCTAATATATCTCCCTCTGATATTACTACAGCACAGTTATATAATTTATTTAGATAAACAAGTGGTGCCCCTACAATAACAACCATATTCAAATCAACAGTTGCATCCGCAATTTCAATTAACGCATCTTCTAATTCATTTAGTACTCTTTTTTGATAGAATAAATCTTCAATAGTATAACCGGTTAAAGATAGTTCTTGAAAAGTAAGTATATGAACTTGTTTTAAAGAAGCTTCTTTAATTAATCGAATTATTTCTTGCGTATTATGTTTGACATTAGAGAGTTGTATTGTGAAATTACTACATCCAACTCTTACAAATCCATCTTTCATTGTTGTATCACCTCTTGTGCTTCATTATATCAAAATAAAACATTACTTAACACAACAATTTCAATGTAAAATTGACTATATATCTTATTTCTTATAAAATAAAGCCATAATGAAGCGAGGAACAGTTATGAGTGAAAAATTATATATAAGTACAAGAGGAAATCAAAAACCATTAAACTTTTATGAAGCAATCCTTCAGGGGATTGGTAGTGATGGTGGATTACTAGTACCTAACTTTAAATTAAATAAAAAAGACTTAAAAGCATTATCAACATTATCTTATGTTGATTTAGCTACTGAAATCATTTCAGAATTCACACCAGATGGCACGAAAGAAGAAGTAAGAGAATTATGTACAAATGCATACGGTAAGGGATTATTCCCTGCAAGTGTGGTACCTGTAGAAAAAGCAGGAAATGTTTATGTAGCAGAATTATTCCAAGGTCCTACTGCTGCATTTAAAGATATGGCCTTATCATTACTTCCATATTTTATGACATGGTCACTTAAAAAAATGGGTGAAACAAGAGAAGTCATGATTCTAACTGCAACAAGTGGAGATACAGGAAAAGCTGCGTTAGAGGGATTTAAAGATGTAGCAGGAACATCTATTAAAGTGTTCTATCCAAACGAAGGTGTTTCTTCTATCCAACACCAACAAATGGTGACACAAACTGGAAATAATGTAGATGTTATAGGAATAAAAGGTAACTTCGATGATGCTCAAACTGCAGTTAAAAAAGCATTTAACTCTGAAGAATTAAAAGCATTATGTGCTTCACATAACGTTTTCTTATCAAGTGCTAACTCTATTAATATCGGTAGATTAATTCCTCAAATTGTTTACTACTTTTATAGTTATTTTAAACTTGTTGAACAAGATGTTGTAACGCTAGGGGATGAGATTAACTTTACAGTACCAAGTGGAAACTTCGGAAACTGTTTAGCAGGTTATATTGCTAAACAAATGGGATTACCAGTGCATCAATTCATTATTGCATCTAATAAAAACAACATATTAACCGATTTCTTTAATACAGGAAAATATGATGCTAATAGAGAATTCTATAAGACCAATGCACCTGCAATGGACATCTTAGTATCTTCTAACTTAGAAAGATTAGTGTATTTCTATGAATTAGATACTGGCGTTGTTAAAGAATATATGGATGCATTAAATACATCTAAAGTATATAAAGTATCCGATACTACATATAGTGCTATTTCAAAAGAATTCAAAGCAGGATATCAAAACGAAGAAGAAGTACTTAAAAATGTAGAAAACTGTTATAAAGAAACAGGATATATACTAGACACTCATACTGCAGTAGGTTATGGAGTTTATCAAAATTATGTAAAAGATACTAAAGATACAACACCAACCGTATTACTTGCGACTGCTTCACCATATAAATTCCCAGCAGATGTTTATAAAGCAATCTCAAGTAAAACACTCGATGAATATGATGCAATAGAAGCATTAAATAAGGAAACAGGCGTTCCTGTACCTAAGCCATTAGTTGGTATTAAAGATAGAAAAGTATTACATATAAAAGTCATTGATAAAACAGAAATCATTGATTTTGTAGGAAATCAAATAAAAGGATTATAAAATGAAAGTAACCGTTAAAGTACCTGCCACAAGTGCTAACTTGGGTCCAGGATTTGATGTATGTGGATTAGCCTTAACACTCTACAATTCTTTTACATTTGAATTACTTAATCAAGGATTAGAAATTGTAGGATGTGATGAAGCATTCAATAATACAAATAATTTAATCTACACATCATTTTTAAAAGCTGCTAAACAAGTAGATTTAAAAGTGAATGGACTTAAAATTGTAGTAGAAAGTGAAGTACCTAATACTAGAGGACTGGGAAGCAGTTCAACATGTATCGTAGCAGGAATAGTAGGGGCGTATGCCTTTAAAAACAAACAAGAAGATAAAAAAGCAATCTTAAATCTTGCGACAGAAATAGAAGGACATCCAGATAATGTAGCTCCAGCAATCCATGGTGGCATGACAGTAAGTAGTATGTTAGATGAAGTTATCACAATGAATATCCCTATTAAAAATAAGTATACATTTATGACACTCATTCCTAACTTTGAATTATCTACTAGTGAATCTAGAAGTGTATTACCTCATACAGTAGAAAGAAAAGATGCTATCTATAATGTCTCTCATATATCATTATTAATCGCATCTCTTATACATGGCAATGATCAATATTTAAAGGAAGCTTTTAAAGATCAATTACATCAACCATATAGAGGACATCTAATAAAAAATTATGATCAAATCATGACTATCCTAGATCAAGATAAACAAGTATTAGGGAGTTATCTTTCTGGAGCAGGACCTACAATAATGGTTGTATTAAAAGAAAACGTAGATACATCTTCATTAATCGAAACATTAAATCCTTATATTGAAGGATGGGATGTTAAAGAACTTAAGTTAGATGATCAAGGGTATACATATAAAATTTTATAGTATTCAAGAAGAATTGATAATGATATCAATTCTTCTTTTTATATACGAAAGTTGATATAATATAGAAGACGAAAGATGAGGAAATAAAATGTCATATATTGAATTAAAAAACATTAGAAAAGTATATAAAACAGGAGAAATAGAAATTAACGCAATTAACGATGCAACTTTCTCTATCGAAAAAGGAGAGTTAGCTTGTATTCTAGGTCCATCTGGTGCCGGAAAGACAACTTGCTTAAATATATTAGGTGGCATGGATGATGCGAGTAGTGGTGAACTCATTGTAGATGGTACTGATATTGTAAAATTAAAAGGGAAAGATTTAATTAAATATCGTAGAAATGATATAGGTTTTGTATTCCAATTCTATAATCTTGTACAAAACTTGACAGCTTTAGAAAATGTAGAACTAGCAGTACAATTATGTAAAGACCATCTAGATCCAAAAGAAATATTAAAAAGTGTTGGACTAGAAGATAGAATGGATAACTTCCCATCACAATTATCAGGTGGTGAACAACAACGTGTTGCAATTGCTAGAGCAATCGCTAAAAACCCTAAGCTATTATTATGTGATGAACCAACAGGTGCACTAGATTATAAAACAGGAAAACAAATCTTAAAGTTACTTGAAGATGTTTCAAGAAAGAATCATATGACAGTTGTGATTATTACACATAATAGTGCAATCGCACCTATGGCAGATAAAGTAATTAAATTTAAAAGTGGTGAAGTAGAAGAAGTAATTCTTAACGAAACACCAAAACCAATAGATGAAATAGAATGGTAGTATATGAAGAATAGATTACTCACAAACACAAAAAGATATATCTATTTTTCATTTCCTAGATTCATCGCTTTGATGATTATGAGTTTTTTAGGCGTATTTGTATATGCTGGATTACAAGCCACATCTCCAGACATGATGGCTTCACTTGATCAATACTTAGATACGCATCATCATTATGACATCAAGGTCATCTCTACATTGGGATTAGTTGATGAGGATGTCACTGCATTAAAAAACATAAAGAATGTAGAAAATGTAGAAGGTTTTTATTCAAAAGATGTAGCGTTTGAAAATAAAGGAAACGATTATGTAATAAACGTTTCCTCTTATTCTTCTACTATCAATACATTAGAAGTCATTGAAGGTAAACTACCTTCATCAAAAAGTGAAATTGTAGTAGAAGAAAAGCTTCAAAATTTAGGTTATGAAATTGGAGATACAATCGAACTAAATAATGAAGATCTAATTGAAGAAAGCTATACAATTACAGGCTTTGTGGATAGTAGTTTATATTTTAATAGTTCTGTAGGGACAGGGGCTAATAGAGGTACGACTACTGTAGGAAATGGCACAATAGATTTTTATGGATTTTTAAGCGATGATGCATTTAATTTAGATTATTATACAAACATTTATTTGACAGTTAAAAATGCATCATCCTATACTACAAACTCTTCGTCCTACAATAAACTCATCGATGAAGTAACGAGTCGTATTAAAACGATTCAATCCACTCAACAAACCAGTAGAGATACAAGTATCAAAAATGATGCGAATAAAGAAATAGATGAAGTAAAAGAGAAATATTATAAGAAATTAGAAACATCTAAAAACAAATTAGATGATGCTAAAAAAGAATTAGATGCATCTAAGAAACAATTAGATCAAGCATCTTCTTCGTTAAATACATTTAAAGAAGAATTAGATCAAAATAAAGAAAAGTTAGATGAGACATATACTACATATCAATCTACACTTGCACAATATAACTTAAAAGAAGATGAATTATTGAGCACAATTGATACACTACAAACATCTATTACCCAAATACAAAATGTATTAGGTACATTAGATGTAAATAGTGCATTATATAAACAATATAATACCCAACTAACTTCTATTACTTCACAATTAAATAGTATCCAAACTTTATACAATACTAAACAAACATTGGACGCTTCTTCAAAATCATATGAAGAAAATCTTGCGCTATATAATCAAAAGTTAGAAGAATATAATACTAATTTAGAAAGTTATAATAATGCATATAAAGAATATGAAGATGGACTTAAAAAATATAATGAATCTAAAAAAGAGATAGATGAAAAAATAAAAACTTCAAGAGAAGAATTAAACGATTTAGAATCATCTAAATGGTATATCTATAATCGATTGGATTATGGTACATACAGTGATTTTATAGATGATGCCGCATCGATTAATAATCTATCTAAAATCTTCCCACTTGTATTCTATGCAGTAGCAGTACTTGTATCGCTCATCTCAATGAATAGAATGGTAGAGGATGATCGTACAGAGATAGGTACATTAAAATCATTAGGTTTCTCCAACAAACATATACTTATGAAGTACCTTATTTTCTCCATGATTGCGACTCTTATTGGAGGGATACTTGGAGGCATGTTAGGAATCGTTATTATTCCTAAGCTCATCTATAGTATTTATACGATATTATTTGATTTACCTAAGTTTGTATTGAAACTGAATATATTTACAACATTCATTGGTTTTATTATTTCTTTTATTTGTGTATGTGGTACAACCACTTACACTGTATTAAAAGAGTTAAAAGAAAAGCCATCAGAATTATTAAGACCTAAAGCGCCAAAAGCAGGAAAGAGAATTCTATTAGAGAGAGTAACACTTATATGGTCACATATATCTTTTAGTAATAAAGTAACGATTAGAAATATATTTAGATATAAGAAAAGAGTACTTGTGACCATTATTGGTATTATAGGATGTACAGCACTTGTATTATCTGGATTTGGGATCAAAGATTCTATTGTAGATATTCCCACAAAACAATTTGGTGAAACATTTACTTATGATGGCAGTGCATATATGAATAATGCATCTATAAGTGATATAGATACGTTATTTGATGATGAACGTGTTTCAAACTATGTGCCAATTCAAAATGAAGAAGCGACATTAGGGGACTCTTCAGCTTACTTATTTATGAGTAATGAGGATACAAGTAGTATCGTTAACTTAATTGATACGACAACTAGTGAAACTATAAAACTAGAGGATGATAAAGTCATTATCACCGAAAAGTTAGCAGAACTTGAAGGGATTAACACAGGTGATACAATCACCTTTAAAGATAATAATCATCATGAATATACAATGGAAGTACAAGGCATTGTACATAACTATGTAGAACATTATATATTCATGAATATCGATGAATACATAGGTGAAACAAAATACAATGTAGTCTACTTTAATATGAAAGAAGATTCAAGCACCCTTCAACAATCATTAAAAGAAGACTTATTAAAAGATGAACATGTTATAAGTGTTTCGTATATTCAAAGCTTAATTGATAAAGTATCAGACATGTTGAAATCATTAGATAAAGTTGTCATTATACTTGTCGTATTGGCTTCGATGTTGTCATTTGTAGTGTTATATAATCTTGCGAATATCAATATCAACGAAAGAAAAAGAGAAGTCGCAACCATTAAAGTATTAGGTTTTTATGATAACGAAGTAGATAGTTATATTAATAAAGAAATGATTATACTAACAATCATCGGTATTGTGATTGGTATTGTTGTAGGAATATATCTTACGAATATTGTTGTATCAACAGTAGAAATAGAGAAATGTCGCTTTATACATCAAATAAAATATACTAGCTATATATATGCAGTATTGATCTCAATGATGTTTACAGTGATTGTATCCGTTGTCACACATTTCATATTAAGAAAAATAGACATGGTAGAAAGTTTAAAGAGTGTTGAATAGATGAAGGATATCGCCAAAATTAAGAATACAGAATACTTATTAGAGAAGTATCACTTATATCCTAATAAAAAGTTTGGACAAAACTTTTTAATAGATATGAATACTATTAAAAAGATTGTCCAAAACTATCAATTAGATCAAGATACATGTGTTATAGAAATAGGACCAGGAATTGGCGCATTAACTGAACAATTAGCGTTACACGCAAAAAAAGTTATTGCCTACGAAATAGATATATCATTAAAAGAAGTATTAAAAGAATTACAAAGTGAATATCCAAATGTAGAAATTATATTTCAAGATATATTAACGGTTGATTTAAAAGAAACAGTAAAATTATTAAAGAAAGAATATAATCAAGTAAAAATCATCGCAAATCTACCTTACTATATTACAAGTGATATATTGGAACATATCATAGAAAGTGATTGTGAAGTCGATAGTATTCACGCAATGGTACAAGAAGAAGTGGCGGATAAACTCACTCATAAAAAGACGGTTAGCCCTTTAACATTAAAGATAGATGCCATAGGTTATATATCAAAGGATCTATTTGTCTCAAGAAATGTATTTTATCCTGCACCGCATGTAGATAGCGCAATTATTAGTATCTATAAACAAAAATCTTATAATACTTCTTTAACTTATTTACTACAATGTGCTTTTACACAGAAAAGAAAAACAATATATAATAATTTAAAAGCACATTATAGTAATGTAGAAGAAGTATTAGAAATGAATCATATTGATTCAAAAATAAGACCTGAACAATTATCAATTCAACAATATCAATTGTTAAATGAACAATTAAAGAGGAAGTAATATGAAAGTAAAAGCTTATGCAAAAGTAAATCTTGCATTAGATGTCGTCGACGAAAGGGAAGATGGATATCATGAACTAAGAATGGTAATGGCACCCATTACTTTACATGATTTACTCATTATTCATCCTATTAAAGAAAAAGAAATACGTTTATCATCTAATTCTAAAGTTGTGCCATTAGATGAAAGGAATATCGTATATAAAGTCGCTAAAAGATTAATCGATGATTATCATATTGAACAAGGTGTAAAAATACATATTTATAAACATATCCCTTCTCAAGCAGGACTTGCGGGAGGAAGTGCTGATGGTGCTGCAGTATTGTGTGCATTAAATAAATTATTTCATTTAAATTTATCAAAAGAAACACTTGCGCAAATTGGTGCTACCATTGGCGCTGATATTCCATTTTGTATATACAATCAAACTGCAGAAGTACAGGGAATTGGAGAAAAATTAAATTTTATAGACAATCATTTTTCTCCACACATGTTACTAGTTAAACCTTATAAAGGTGTATCCACAAAGAAATCATTTGATTCCTTAGATATGAACAGTGCTATACATCCTAATATCGATGAAATGATTGAAGGGATTCAAGAGAACGATTACTTTAAAGTAGTCAATAGTTTAGGAAACTCATTAGAAGCACCTAGTGAACAAATCGTTAAAGAGATTAAGAAGATTAAAGAAGAAATGTTGGGACTTGGATTTGATGGTGCTTTAATGAGTGGAAGTGGTAGTTGTGTGTTTGGACTTACTCAGGATGAATCTGTTTTACAAAGAGGATTGGACTACTTTAATGGTCAATATTTCTTTGTGAGAGCAACACATATTCTTCATGATTATGAAGATTAATTTTTAAGCGCATTTAATAAATATAAGCCTTTATTTTACATGTCTAATTTGGTATGATACGGGTGGTTAGGAGAGAAAACTATGAACATATACGCAATTGTATTAGCGGCTGGTAAAGGGACACGTATGAAATCTTCGAAACCTAAAGTGGTTCATGAAGTTTTATATAAACCAATGATTAACCATGTCGTTGATGTGTTAAAAGAATTAGGTGTAAGTGAAACGATTGTTGTAGTAGGACACGAAGCAGCTCAAGTAGAAGCATGTGTCGGTGACGGTGTCACTTACGTATATCAAATAGAACAATTAGGTACTGGTCATGCAGTTAAGATGGCTAAAGATGTCTTAAAAGATAAAGAGGGTATGACATTAGTACTTTGTGGAGATGCACCATTAGTTCAAAAAAGTACGCTTCAAGGATTAATAGATGCACATAATGAAAATAAAAATTACGCAACAGTCATGAGTGCAGATTGTGATGTATCTACTCATTATGGAAGAGTAGTAAAAGAAAATGGTCAAGTAAAAGGGATTGTTGAATATAAAGATTTAAAAGAAAATATGATGGATATCACAGAAATGAACTGTGGTGAATATTGTTTCGATAATAAATCTTTATTCGATGCCTTAGAAAAACTAGACAACAACAACGCACAAAATGAATATTATTTAACAGACGTCATTAAGATTATGGATCAAGCTGGATTAAAAGTAGACGCCTATAAGATTGATGATTTTAATGAAGTCGGTGGTATTAATGATCGAGTAGCTTTAGTAGAAGCAACGAAGACATTAAAAGAAAGAATTAATAAACAATGGTTATTAGAAGGTGTTACGATTGTAGATCCTGATAATACTTATATCGGTGTAGATGTTAAAATAGGTACAGATACTATTATAGAACCAGGATGTAAGATTATCGGTCATACAACAATCGGTAACAATTGTCATATAGGACCATACTGTGAATTCAATAATGTAACGATTGAAGATAACGTAGAAATTAAATTCTCAGTATTAAGTGATTCAGTCGTAGAAAGTGGTACAGACATTGGACCATATGCTAGACTTAGAACAAACTGTCACATTCATAAGAATGTTCATATAGGAAACTTCGTCGAAATGAAGAAAGCTGATTTTGGAAACGGAAGTAAATCAGCACATCTAACCTACATAGGGGATGCAATTGTAGGAGAAGAAGTCAATATAGGATGTGGCACAATTACTAGTAACTATGATGGCAAGAACAAGTCTTTAACTCAAATTAAAGACCATGCATTTATAGGATGTAACTCTAACTTAGTTGCGCCAGTAACAGTTGGAGAAAATGCATTTGTCGCTGCAGGTTCTACAGTCACTCAAGATGTAGAAGATGAAGCATTAGCAGTCGCAAGAGCTAGACAAGTCAATAAAGATGGTTACAGTAAAGTCTTAGAAAAAAGAAGACAAGAAGAATTTGAGAGAAGACAAAAGGGGAAGTAAAAATGAATAACAACTTAGCAATATTTGCATTATCATCAAACAAAGAATTAGCTTTATCTATTTGTAAAATCTTAGATACTCAATTAGGTAAATCTAAAGTACATCATTTCGCGGATGGTGAAATCTTAGTAGAAATCGATGAATCAGTCAGAGGAAAAGATGTATTTATCGTACAATCAACATCTAATCCAGTAACTGAAAACTTAATGGAAGTATTAGTAATGACTGATGCATTAAAGAGAGCATCTGCTAAATCTATTACAGCAGTAATGCCATACTTTGGATATGCTAGACAAGATCGTAAAGCAAAGCCAAGACAACCAATTACTTCTAAGTTAGTTGCTGACTTACTTACAACAGCTGGTGTTGATAGAGTTGTCACAATTGATTTACATGCTAGACAAATTCAAGGGTTCTTTGATATTCCAGTAGATGAAATGGAAGCTTTACCATTAATCACTAAATATTTCAAGGAAAAAGATTTAGAAGATGTATGTGTTGTATCTCCAGACCATGGTGGTGCTGTACGTGCTAGAAAGATGTCTGAAGAATTAGATTGCCCAATCGCAATTATCGATAAGAGAAGACCAAAACCTAATGTTGCTGAAGTAATGGGAATCATTGGGGATGTAAAAGATAAAAACTGTATTATTGTTGATGATATGATTGATACAGGTGGAACAATTTGTGCTGGTGCTCAAACATTATTAGATAGAGGTGCTAAATCAGTATATATCGCTTGTTCACATGGTGTATTATCAGGAGAAGCTACTAAGAGACTTCAAGCAAGTTGTGCTAAGGAAGTTGTTATAACAGATACAATCAATATTCCAGAAGAAAAGAAATTTGATAAATTAGTTCAAATTTCTGTAGATGAATTATTAGCTTATACTATTCATAGTATTGAAACAAATACACCAGTATCTGATGTATTTAAGAAATATTCATTTCATATTGATGTAGAAGAATAATAAACAAAAAGGAATCGTAGGATTCCTTTTTAAATATGGAGGGAACATGTTTTTCAACACACATACACATTTAAATAGTTCTGAACAATATCAACATTTAGAAGAATACTTAGATCATTGTAGAAAAGAAAATGTCACTGAACTTACTGTTGTGGGATACAATAAAGACACAAGTATAATCGCAGTAGAGTTATCTAAACAATATGAACATATACATGCAACTGTAGGAATTTCACCAAATGACTTAGATGATTATAAAGAAGAAGATCTAGAAGTAATCGAAACGCTTATTAAAGAAAACAAAGTTGTAGCCTTAGGTGAAATAGGATTAGATTATCACTACGATACACCGAAAGACTTACAAATAGACGTTTTCAAAAAACAATTAGCTCTTTCTAAAAAATATCATTTACCTGTAGTCATTCATTGTAGAGATGCTTATGAAGATACTTATAATCTTTTAAAGGAATATGATGTAAAAGGGATCATGCACTGTTATAGTGGAAGTGTAGAAATGGCTAAAAGATTTGTCAACTTAGGATTCTATATCTCTTTATCAGGCACAGTGACATTTAAAAATGCTAAGGAACCTAAAAAAGTTGCCAAAGAAATACCATTAGAATATTTACTAATCGAAACAGATGATCCCTATTTAACACCAGTACCTTTTAGAGGCACTACAAACCAACCTGCTTATTGTATATATGTTGCTTCAACAATCGCAGAGTGTAAAGAAATAGATATAAAAGTAGTAGAAGAAGCAACATATAATAATGCTAAGAAAGTATTTGGGTTATAAGATGTTACAAGAAATAAAACCACATGTATATAATAATCAATTTAAAAATTATCAACCTAATCAAAATGACGAATTGATTATTATAAGAAATAAAACATGTTTAGTAAAAGAGAATAGTGAGGAAATCGTATTTCCTAAAGTAAAAGAATATACATCAAATCAATATTATTATTTATTTTCCATTGATGATATGAAATACTTTACGGTATTAGAAGAAGTAGATATAGAAGGATATCATTATATTTCAGTTGACGATTTTAGATATATGACACCTCAACATATTGCTTTTGCGTTAATTACAGGATACCAACTTGTAAACTGGTATAAAAATCATGTGTATTGTCCAAAATGCGGACATAAAATGCATATAGATGATATTGAAAGAAAAGTAGTATGTGAGGATTGTGGACATTTCTTATATCCACAAATTTGTCCTGCAGTTATTGTAGGGATCATACATGAAGAAGAAATTGTATTAACACAATATATCAATGGTAAAAATAAAGCTTTGGTTGCTGGATTTAATGAAATAGGTGAAACAATAGAAGAAACAGTTATTAGAGAAGTAAAAGAAGAAACAGGATTAGATGTAGAAAACTTACATTACTATAAATCACAACCTTGGTCATATACTTCTACATTACTATTTGGCTTCTATTGTGAAGTAAAAGGCGATCCTACAATCATAGTAGATCATAGTGAATTAAAAGAAGCTACATGGTATAAAAGAGAAGATATACCAGATGGTTATCTATCTAGTTTAACATCAGAGATGATGCATACATTTAAAATAAAAGGACGCGAAGTCCTAAAATAAAACACTTGTGAATATCACAAGTGTTTTATCATATCATCAGTTTCAATTAATATACATCCTTCAATCGCTTCTATACCGATTGTATTCATATATTCTTTTAGTTTTTTGTCAATTGTTCCAGGTTGCATCCATGCATACTTAATGCCCATATTTCTCATTTCATTGACATAGTCATAGGCATATTTAGGATTTACCACAAATACTACAATATCAATAGGTTGATTTGTTTCTTCTAATGAAGTAAATAACTTTTGATTTAAAACTTCTTTATATTTAGGAGAAATACCTACAACTGTATAATCTAGGCTTAATAATCTTTCAAAAATCTTATAGCTATATTTACTTTGATCTTCAGTTACGCCTATTACCGCAAAGTTTTTATATTTTTTTAATAATTCTTGTTTATTCATATCTTTATATCACCGAAAGTATATTAGCATAAACAATCGTAAAATAAAAGACCTCGTCAATTGATAAGGCTAGTGTTTTGTGCTATATTACAATTTGTAAAAATGGAGGTGAGAAGTATGTATGATGTAATTGTTGTAGGGGGAGGACATGCAGGGATAGAAGCATGTTTAGCTGCTAGTAGAATTGGAAAGAAAACATTACTTGTCACTTCTCACTTTGAAAACGTAGGGACATGTCCATGTAATACTTCTATTGGAGGGCCAGCTAAAGGCATCATTGTAAGAGAAATAGATGCATTAGGTGGACAAATGGGCTTATCTACAGATGAAACATATCTTCAACTAAAAATGTTGAATACCGCAAAAGGACCTGGTGTTCAATCATTAAGAGCACAAATAGATAAAGTGGCCTATCCTAGATATATGCAAAATATTATTAGGAACCAAGAAAATCTAGATGTCGAAGAATCTATGGTAGAAGATTTAATGATTGAAGATCATAAAATCCAAGGTGTTATTTTAGAAGATGGTAAACAAATACCAGCTAAAACAGTTATTCTTACAACAGGGACTTATCTAAAAGCTGAAATACTTGTAGGGGATACAAAGACACCTTCAGGCCCTCATGGTGAAAGACAATCTTTATATTTAAGCGATACGTTAGCAAAGCAAGGATTTAGAATTCAAAGATTAAAAACAGGGACACCACCAAGAGTAAAAAAAGATAGTGTTGATTATAGTAAAACAACGATTCAACCAGGGACGGATGCCCCATTATCATTCTCTTTTGAAACAAATCAGTATACACCAATTGATGAACAAGAACCTTGTTATCTAACATATACAAACCCAACAACACATAAAATAATTAATGATAACTTACATAGAAGTAGTATGTATAGTGGGATTGTAAAAGGAATAGGGCCAAGATATTGCCCTTCTATCGAAGATAAGGTTGTTAAATTCTCAGATAAAGAAAGACATCAAATATTCTTAGAATTGGAATCTAGAGAAATGGATACGATTTATGTCCAAGGTTTCTCAACATCACTTCCACATGATGTACAAGAAGAAATGATTAGAACGATTCCGGGACTAGAAAACTGTGTTATTGATAAATATGCATATGCGATAGAATATGATGCGATAGATCCGTTACAATTATGGCCTTCGCTTGAAACAAAAGTAGTAGAAGGATTATTTACTGCTGGACAAATCAATGGAACAAGTGGTTATGAAGAAGCTGCTGCGCAAGGATTAATTGCGGGTATTAATGCATGTAAGAAATTAAATAATGAAGAACCATTAATCTTAAAACGTAATGAAGCCTATATTGGTGTTATGATTGATGACTTAGTTACTAAGGGAACAAAAGAACCATATAGAATGTTGACAAGTCGTGCAGAATATAGACTTTTATTAAGACATGATAACGCTGATGAAAGATTAACTGAATATGGTTATAAAGCACATTTAGTGACAGAAGAAAGATACCAACATTATGTAAACAGAATGAAACGAATTCATGATGAAATTGATCGATTAGAAAGTATTCGTTTCACACCAAAATCTGAAATTAATAATGTATTGGAATCTTTAAATACAACTAAGTTAACCGAAGGAATCAGTGCGAAAGCACTTATTCAAAGACCTGAATTAAGTTATGAATCTATTAAAGATTATATTGGAGAAACAGATTTAACACCATTTGAACAAAGACGTGTTACTATTTTAATTAAATATCAAGGCTATATTGATAAAGCACTAAGACAAGTTGAAAAAGTAAAGAAGATGGAAGAAAAACAAATCCCTTCTAATATCAACTATGATGATGTGTTAAATCTAGCGCTAGAAGCCAAACAAAAGTTAAAAGAGATTAGGCCTTTAACAATAGGACAAGCCTCTAGAATTTCAGGAATTAATCCTGCTGATATCAGTGTATTATTAATTCATTTAAAACGTGGTGAACAAGATGATCAATGAGTTTATAACAGGATTAAAAGAAAAAGGGATTGAACTTACAGAGCATCAGTTAAATCAATTCAATCGTTATTATGAACTACTCATTGAATGGAACGAAAGGATGAATCTAACAGCGATTACCAATAAAAAAGAAGTATATTTAAAACACTTCTATGATTCTATTACTGTTGGATTTGACTTTGAATTAAATGATCAAAGTATATGTGATGTTGGAGCGGGCGCAGGATTCCCTTCAATTCCTTTAAAAATCGTATATCCTAATTTATCTATTACGATTGTTGATTCATTAGATAAAAGAATTACATTCTTAAATTACTTAATTAATGAATTGGGATTAGAAGATGTTCAAGCAGTACATGCTAGAGCGGAAGACTATGTGAAAGATCATAGAGAATCATTTGATATTGTCACTGCAAGAGCTGTCGCAAGATTAAATATATTAGATGAGTTATGTTTACCATTAGTTAAGTTAAACGGATACTTCATTACCTTAAAAGGGCTTAAAGCAACCGAAGAGTTAACCGAAGCAAAAAAAGGTATTGAAATATTAGGTGGAAAAGTAAGAAATGAAGTATCGTTTACATTACAAAATGATGAACATAGATGTAATATATTTATAGAGAAAGTGAAAGAAACGCCAAAGAAATATCCAAGAAACTTTGGACAAATAAAAAAGAAACCATTATAGGAGAAATCATGGATTCACAAGTATATAAATTTATAGATATTAATCAAATACAAAGAAATGAAAATCAACCTAGAACACATTTTGAAAAAGAAAGTGTTGCTGAACTCGCAATGTCTATTCAACAAAACGGATTATTACAACCTATAGTAGTAAGACCATTCGATAATAGTTATCAAATAGTTGTCGGGGAAAGAAGATATAGAGCCTGTGTTTTAGCAGGACTTAAAGAAGTACCTTGTATTGTACAAGACTTTGATGAAAGCACTAGACAAACAGTCGCTTTAGTAGAAAATATTCAAAGAGAAAACCTATCTCCAATTGAAGAAGCTTTAGCTTACCAACAAATCTTAGATACAGATCATATTACTCAAAGTGAACTAGCACAAAGAGTTGGTAAAAAACAAGCAACAGTCGCAAATAAACTTCGTTTATTACAACTTCCATTATCTGTCCAAGATGCGTTAAGAAAAAAAGAAATAAGCGAAAGACATGGTAGGGCGTTACTGAAATTAGATAACGAACAAGCACAAAGAAAGATGTTAAAGAAGATTGTTTCTCAAGGTTTAACAGTAAGTCAAACAGAAAAGAAAATAGAAACAATCATGACACCTAAACCTGCTAAACCTAGATCTAAAGCGATTACTCAACAATTATCGATCGCATTAAATACACTTGAACAAGCACTTAAGATGATTTCTCAAGCGGGTATTAAACCAAGTGTAGAAAAAAGAGATGACGAAGATGAAGTGGTATACGTTATAAAATTTAGAAAATAAAAAAGAGCTTATAGCTCTTTTTTATATACAAATACAAACAGGTTCAGGTATTTCTAAAGTATTATTAGTAGGCGTAATTGTTTCGTTTGTTTCATCTAAAAGATAAACTTCTAATTGGTTATCCTTTTGTGCACCCACTATAACATATTGATCGTTTAGAATGTTAAAGTCTCTTGGTTCTTTACCAGTGTGAATAGTTGTCACTTGCATGAGTTTTCCGTTTTCTTTATTTACTCTATAGAGTACTAATGAGTCATGACCTCTATTAGATGCAATCAAATGATTGCCAGAAGATGTTAAACGAATCGCTGCTGCACTTGTAAGTGTATCGTAATCCTTAGGGATTGTAGGTAGTGATTGAATTAAATTGAATCTACAATCCATATATTTATATACATTGATTGTATTTGCAATTTCATTAATTAAATAGGCATACTTTCCATCACAAGAGAAAATCATATGTCTAGGACCTGTTGCATCAGATACTTTTAAAGTAGCTTCTTTATCTTGATTTAAAACACCATTTTCATAAGTATATAGCACAACTTGATCTGCACCTAAATCAACAGAATATACATATTTATTATCAGGTGTAAATCCTACACAATGCGCATGAGGTGCTTCTTGTCTTTTTAAAATGTCTGTACCATGACCTGAGTGTCTTATAGCACCGATTTTATTAATTATTTCATGGTTATTAACAGTATAGGAAGCAGTAGCACCGACATGATAGTTCGCTGCAAACAAATACTTTTCATCATTACTAATCGCAAGATGTGTATAACTTCTTCCAGAACTATTGTAGTTATTGTTTAATACAAGATGATTATTTTGGATGGAATAACTACCAAGTCCACCACCATTATTTTCTTTAGATGCATTTTTATAAGATGCATATAAAGTATTTTCTTTTCTAATAAGATATGAAGGATAATCTTTTGTATCTATTTTTTCTAATAATTTAAGTGAACCATTGTCTTCCACAGATACAACATATATTCCTTTTAATTTATCTTTTCCGTAACTTGATACATATATCGTAGACATATACTCACGCTCCTTTTACTTATTATATCTCATTTACTAATAATAAAAAATAGTATAAAATTACATGTATACAAGAAAGGACGTGAGTATATGTTAGATAATGATTTACTAAGTTTACTACAAAAGAACGCTAGAATGAAAGTGACGGATCTAGCGGCCGCGTTAGATGAATCAAAAGATCACGTTATCGATAAATTAACTGAATTAGAAAAAAATAAAGTCATAATGGGTTATCATACTATTGTGAATTGGGATAAGACTAATACAGACCAAGTCACTGCATTAATTACAGTGAATGCGACACCTGAAAGAGATTATGGTTATGATAGAATTGCTGCACATATATATAAATTCTCAGAAGTAGAAACAATGTATTTACTTTCTGGTGAATTTGAATTTGTCGCTATTGTAAAAGGAAAAACAATGCAAGAAGTTGCATTCTTTGTTGCAAGTAAACTTGCATGTGTAGAAGGTGTTACAGGAACAAGTACTTATTTCTGCTTAAAACAATACAAAAATAATGGTGTAATCTTAATTGATGATGAAGATGAATCCGATAATAGATTGGTGGTGACACCTTAATATGGATATTAAAGATAAGTTATCTAAGACTGCTTCTAGCTTACAACCAAGTGGTATAAGAAAATTCTTTGATTTAGCTAATCAAATGGAAGGTGTTATTTCTCTAGGTGTAGGTGAACCAGATTTTACAACACCTTGGAAAATAAGAGAAGCAGCTATTTATTCAATAGAAAAAGGTAGAACATTCTATACTGCAAATAGAGGACTATTAGAGTTAAGAAAAGAGATATGTAAATATTATGATAGTAAGTATCGAGTATCATATAATCCTCAAACAGAATGTATAGTAACAGTAGGAGGATCTGAAGGTATTGATATCGCATTTAGATCAATATTAAATCAAGGTGATGAAGTAATACTATTAGATCCAGGATATGTCGCATATGGACCTGCTGTAACACTTTCCGGAGCAATACCTAAGAAAATAGTTTTAACAGGTGATAATGATTTCAAATTAACACCAGAAATGTTAAAGAATGCTATTACTGATAAAACCAAAGCAATTCTTTTAAATTATCCATCTAATCCAACTGGTGGATTTATGACAAAAGAAGACTATGAAAAGATTGTCCCAATCATTAAAGAATCAGGAATCTTTGTGATCAGTGATGAAATATATTCTGAATTATCTTATGAAGATGAATTTGTATCCATTGCTTCCTTTGATGAAATCAAAGATCAATGTATTGTTATATCTGGTTTTTCAAAAGCTTTTGCGATGACAGGTTGGCGTTTAGGATATGTATTAGCGCATAAAGATATATGTGATGTTATGGTAAAAATACATCAATACATTATTATGTCAGCACCTACTGCAGCACAATATGGTGCAATAGAAGGATTAAAGAGATGCCAAGATGAAGTCGTAGAAATGAGAGAATCTTATCGTGCTAGAAGAAATTATCTTGTAAAAGCATTCAATGATATGGGCTTATCAACATTTAAACCTCAAGGGGCATTCTATGTATTCCCATGCATTAAATCAACTGGACTTACATCAAATGAATTCTGTGAAAAGTTATTAGAATCTCAAAAAGTTGCATGTGTACCAGGTACAGCATTTGGTGAAGCAGGAGAAGGATATATCAGAGTATCTTATGCTTATTCTTTAGAGCAGTTAAAGCAAGCTGTTGAGAAGATTCAAGTATTCATTGAACAATTGAATAAATAATAGAACTTAGAAATATCTAAGTTCTTTTTTATTTTGTGCAAAATATACAATTTTAAACACTAAATTTTGTGATATAATAACAACAACTTATATTTGGAGGTAAAACCATGAATTTCGTATTTATATCACCAACATTTCCTAAATGTTACTACAAGTTTTGTGAAAGTTTAAAAAATAAAGGAGTCAATGTATTAGCTATAGGGGATACACCTTATGACTATTTACCACAAGAATTAATCAACTCTGTGAATGAATATTATAGAGTAGACTCAATGGAAAACTATGATGAAATGTATCGTGCATGTGCCTATTTTTCATTTCATTATGGAAAGATTGATTGGTTAGAATCTAATAACGAATATTGGTTGGAACAAGATGCACGTTTAAGAACTGATTTCAATATTACTACAGGTATTAAAACAGAAGATATCGAAGAACTTAAATGTAAATCTAATATGAAAAAATACTATAAAAAAGCCGGTATTAAAACAGCTAGATATCATATGGTATCTACTTATGAAGAAGGTAAGAAGTTCATTGAAAAAGTAGGCTACCCAGTTGTAGTAAAACCTGATAATGGTGTAGGTGCAGCCGCTACATATAAAATTAGTAATGATGAAGAATTAAAGAATTTCTATAATGAGGATTTAATTACTGAATATATCATGGAAGAATATGTAAATGGATTAATTGTAACATATGATGGTATTGCCAACTTAGATAAAGAAGTTGTATTTGAAACATCCCATGTTTTCCCAAATCCAATTATGGACGTTGTCAATGATGCATCAAGTATGTATTACTATTCAGTAAGAGAAATTCCAGAGGATTTAAAAGAAGCAGGACGTGCTTGTGTTAAACAATTCTTTACTGCAGGTAGATGTTTTCATATGGAATTCTTTAGAATGTTAGAAGATAAAAAAGGATTAGGTAAAAAGGGAGATATCATTGGTCTTGAAGTAAACCATAGAATGCCAGGTGGCTATACACCAGATATGATGTGCTGGGCAAATGAGTTCAACGTATATGATGCTTATGCGGATATGGTTACAGTTGGACATGGGAATTTTGATGAAAATCATAGACCATATCATTGTATCTATTGTGGCAGAAGAGATGGAATCAATTATACACATAACCATGAAGAAATCATGAATAAATATGGTATGAAAATGAGACAAGCAGAAAGAATGCCAGATATATTAAGTGGTGCTATGGGGAACTTCACTTATACTGCAACATTCGAAACGCAAACAGAAGTAGATGAATTTGTGGATTATGTATTAGGTTAATAAAAGGGGAATCATATGAAGGTAGAATATTTTAAAGAATATAGTGAATGTTTAAAAAGAGATATGGAATTTCAAGTATATGGACATGCAGGTGTTCCAATTCTTGCATTCCCATCTCAAAATGGTCGCTATTTTGACTTCGCAAACAACGGTATGGTTGAATGTGTAGAAGATTATGTAGAATCTGGAAGAATACAATTCTTCTGTTGTGATAGTGTTGATGAAGAAGGTTGGTCATTAGAAGGTGGCGATGGTCAAGCTAGAAGTTATATTGTTGAACAATTCTATTACTATATCATGGAAGAATTCGTACCAAGAATTAAAGAATTAAACGAAAACGCAAAAGATGGTATCTATACAACAGGATGTTCTATGGGTGCTAGTCATGCTGCAAACTTCTTCTTTAGAAGACCAGATGTATTTAAAGGATGTATTGCATTAAGTGGATACTATGACAGTGATTTATTCTTTGGCGGATATGTAGATGAACGTATCTATAATAACTCACCAATCAAATACTTAGAAGGTATGGCATATGATCATCCATATGTAGAAATGTATAGAGAAAGAGATATCGTATTATGTTGTGGACAAGGTGCTTGGGAAAATGAAATGATTTACTCAACAACGAAGATGAAACAACTATTAGAATACAAGGATATTCCAGCATGGATTGATTTCTGGGGATATGATGTGAACCATGATTGGCCATGGTGGAGAGTACAATTACCTTATTTCTTAGGTAAAATTTTAGGAGAATAACATGAACTTAATATTTATTTCACCAAACTTTCCAGTATATTACTATAATTTCTGTGAAAGATTAAAAACAAGAGAAGTAAATGTATTAGGAATCGGAGATCAGAGTTATGATACGCTACCCGAGGAAACAAAAAATTCACTAACTGAATATTATAAAGTAGATAGTTTAGAAAACTACGATGAAGTATTCAAAGCAACAGCTTACTTTGCGATGAATTATGGAAAAATTGATTGGATTGAATCTCAAAATGAATATTGGTTAGAAATGGAAGCGGATTTAAGAACTGATTTCAATGTCACAACGGGTAAAAAAGCATCAGAAATGCCAATGATTAAATATAAATCAAAGATGAAAGAAGTATACAAATCAATTGGTATCCCATGTGCAAAATATATATTATTGTCTGATTATGACAGTGCGAAAGCATTCTGTGATCAAGTGGGTTATCCAGTAATTGTAAAACCAGATAATGGTGTTGGTGCAAGTTCAACATATAAGATTAATGATGAAGAAGAATTACAATTATTCTTTAAAGAAAAAGAAGATTGGATTCAATTTATCTTAGAAGAATGTGTACCAGGGCATGTAGAAACATTTGATGGTATTACTAATTCAAAGATGGAACCACTTGTTTGTACAAGTCATGTTATGTTGAATTCTATAATGGATAATGTCAATGAAGGAAATGATACTGCTTTCTATTCACAACCAACAGAAGGGTTGGATTTAACAGAAATTGGTAAAAAAGCACTTGTAGGCTTTAATGCAGTATCTAGATTCTTCCATTTTGAATTCTTTAGATTAGACGAAAACAAAAAAGGCTTAGGTAAAAAAGGGGATATTGTAGGACTAGAAGTAAACATGCGTGCTCCTGGTGCTTATATGCCAGAAATGATGAACTATGCCTATGATACAGATGTATATACAATCTGGGCTGATATGATTAAATTCGATAAATGTTTCCTAGAATTAAATAGAAAATACTGGGTAGCATATACAGGTAGAAGAGATGGTGTTCCATATCTTAATAGTGATGCGGGGATCTTAACTAAATTTAATCAAAAGATTAAATTATCTACCGATGTTCCTGAAGCATTATCTGCGGCGATGGGTAATCATGTATATATTACAGTTGCGGATAGTAAGGAAGAATTATTTCAACAAATTAGATATATATTAAAACGCGCTGATGGTACTGAATGGATGTAAGACGGGTAATACCCGTCTTTTGTATTGTTTGCTTGTATAAAGATAAAAAAATGAGTATTATATGAGGGTATTAAAGGGGATGGTTGAATGAAAAAGAAAATGGCTTTGATTGTAGTAATGGTGATCGCAATCATTGCAGCTGCATACTTATTATTATTTAAAGAAACCTCTCCGTTTGTAGAAAGTTTAGAAGTAGGCGTAAACAGTTCTGCTCCTGAAATAACAGATTATATTAAAGATGGTAAAGATGTAGATATACGATTAGTAAGTATCGATACAGATGTAGATGCTTATTTAAAAGAAATAGGGGAATATGAAGTTACGCTTACATATAAAGATAAGCAATACACTGTAACATTAGAAGTTAAAGATTTAGAAGCGCCTACATTTGTAGGACTTAGAGATATAGAATCTTACATCGGTGATAGTATTCAATATAAGTCTAATATCACTGTGAAGGATAATATATCTGGTCAAGATGAAATAGATATATCAGTAGATGCCTCTAAGGTAAATAGTGCTAAAGCGGGAACTTATACAGCTACTTATACTGCCACAGATGCTGCAGGTAATACTGCAAGCGAAGATATTACCGTAACAATCAAAGAAAAACCAGAAGGGTATGTTACAGAAGATGAACTTTATACATTAGTAGATTCTATCTTAGATCAAATCATTACTGATGATATGACAGAATATCAAAAGTTAGAAGCAATCTATACATATGTAAGAAATACTGTATCTTATCAAGATGGTGTTGATAAACCAGGATATATTCAAGCTGCATACTTAGGTTTAACAACTCATAAAGGTGAATGCTATGTATATTGGGCTACATCTAAAGCATTGTTAACTAGAGCGGGTATTAAGGAATATGATATTCATAATATGAATGATGAAGATCCAAGTGTACCGGGACATTATTGGTGTCTAGTAGATATAGGAGAAGGCTGGTATCATTTTGATACATGTCCTAGAAAAGGTGGATTTGATGGGCTTTACAAAGATGATGCAACGATTAAAGCATATTCAGATTCACATAAAAATTCACACAAATATAATCCGGATAAATATCCAACCATTCAATAGGAGGAAATAAGATGATCACAAATGTATTAGAATATTTAGATAATATCGTAAAAGTATATCCAGATAAGTTAGCTTATAGCGATGATAAAACAGAATATACATTCAAAGATGTTGAAACTTCATCAAAAGCGATAGGAACATATTTAAATAGTAAGGGACTCTATAAAGAACCAGTTATCATTTTTATGCATAAGTCTCCTAAAACAATCGCATCATTTTTTGGAAGTGTTTATGCAGGATGTTATTACATTCCTATTGATGATGAAATGCCTAAACAAAGACTTAATATGATTTTTGAAACATTAAATGCACGTGCGATGATTGTAGATGAAAACTCAATTGAAAAAGCACAAACATTTGAAGAATACAAAGGTGAAATATATTTATATGATGATTTAATTAAAACACCTATCCAACAAGATCAGTTAGATATCGTAGCAGATAAACATCTTGATACTGATATTTTATATATATTATTTACATCAGGATCAACAGGAAGACCAAAAGGTGTTGTATTATCTCATAGACAAATATTAGATTATACTGAAACACTAGGAGAAGTGTTGGGATTATCAAATGAGACAGTATTTGGAAATCAAACCCCATTATATTTCGATGCATCTTTAAAAGAATTATATGGCACAATTAAACACGGATGTACAACATATTTAATTGATAAACAATTATTTATGTTCCCGGTTAAATTAGTTGAGTATTTAAATAGTCATAAGATCAATACAATTACTTGGGCATCAAGTGCACTTGTGATTATTTCATCATTTAATACATTTGATAAAGTAATTCCAGAATACTTACATACAGTTGCATTCTCAACAGAAGTATTCCCTACAAAACAATACAACATTTGGAAATCAACATTACCTCATGTACGATTCTTCAATATGTATGGTCCTACAGAAGCAACAGGAGTATGCACATATTATGAAGTAACTAAACATTATGAAGATAATGAAAACATTCCAATTGGAAAACCATTTAAAAATACAGAAATCTTACTATTAAAAGAAGATGGGACATTAGCTAAAGATGGAGAAGCCGGAGAAATTTGTGTTAAAGGTGCATGCCTAGCTTTAGGTTATTTTAAAAACGAAGAAAAGACAAAAGAAGCTTTTGTACAAAATCCATTAAATGATATGTATCCAGAAGTGATCTATAAAACTGGAGATCTTGGAAAATATAACGAAGATGGCGATATCGTATTCGTATCAAGAAAAGATTACCAAATTAAACACATGGGACATCGTATTGAACTTGGAGAAATCGAACAAAACGTCAATTCTTTAGAAGGGATACAAGCATGTTGTTGTGTTTATAATGACATTAAAGAAAGAATTGTGTTATATTATGTAGGCACAATCACTAAAAAGGAAATCATTAGTGAATTAAAAGAAAGAATTCCTAGATATATGATTCCTAATTCAACTTATCAATTAGAAGCATTACCAATGAATATTAATGATAAGATTGATCGTGTAAAATTAAAACAAATGGCTATGGAAGGAAAAGGTAAAAAGTAATGGATGAATTATTAGAAATATTAGAAGATTTACATGATGATGTAGATTATCAAGCATGTACAACATTAATTGATGATAAAATCTTAGATTCATTTGATATTGTTACTATTATTGCGGAAATTGATGATGTATTTGATGTCACAATTCCACCAGAAGAAATCATTCCAGAAAACTTTAATTCTGCAGCATCATTATATGCATTAGTAGAAAAACTATTAGACGAATAGGAAGGGCTATATGACTTTTACAACAATCCAATTTTTATTATTTTTAGTTGTTGTATTTGCGTTATATTATGTAGTACCTAAAAAGTATCAATGGGTTCTATTATTAATTGCTTCATATGCATTCTATGCATACAGTGGATTATCTAACTTAATTTATATTGTAGTTACTACAGTAAGTACATATTTAATCGCTAAAAAGATTGATGCATTAAGAAATACACAAGAAGCATATTTAAAAGAACACAAAGAGACATTAAGTCGTGAAGAAAAGAAATCTTATAAACAAAAAGCCAAATCTACATTATGGAAATGGCTTTTAGTTTGTTTAATATTTAATTTCGGTATATTAGCGGTTGTTAAATACACAGACTTTGTGATTGGAAATATTAATTCATTATTCAATACACAATTAGGTTTCTTTGGATTTGTGGTACCTTTAGGTATTTCATATTACACATTTATGACAATGAGTTATGTTATTGATGTGTATAGAGGTAAATGCACATCACAAACAAACTTATTCAAATTTGCATTATTTGCATCATTCTTCCCACACCTTGTACAAGGTCCAATTGGAAGATATGGTGAAATGAGTAAAACTTTATATAGTGAACATACATTTGATACAAACCATATCTATAAAGGATTAACACGTATTTTATGGGGTTACTTTAAAAAGATGATTGTAGCGGATAGAATTCTTGTTGCATGTAAAACATTATTCGGTGATCCTACACAATATAGTGGACTGTTTGTATTAATTGGTTTAATTTTCTATTCTGTTGATATATATGCTGACTTTACAGGAGGAATAGATATCACAATAGGAATTGCTGAAATGTTTGGCGTAGAATTGACTGAAAACTTTAATCATCCATATTTCTCTAAAGACTTAGCTGAGTTCTGGAGAAGATGGCATATCACAATGGGAACATGGTTTAAAGATTATATCTTCTACCCAATTTCAGTATGTAAACCAATGTTAAAACTATCAAAATGGTCTAGAAAAACATTTGGAGACAAGATTGGAAAAAGAATACCAGTTTATGTTGCGACACTCGTTGTATGGTTCTTAACTGGTGTATGGCATGGTGCAGCATGGCACTTCATTGTATGGGGGCTTATGAATGCAGTAGTGATTTTAATATCACAAGAATTCGATCCATTCTATAAATGGTTCCACAGCAAAGTAAATGTTGCGAATAAAAAATGGTATCAAGTATTTCAAATGGTTAGAACATTCATGTTGGTATCTTTTTTAAGAGTATTTGATTGTTATGGAGATGTACCATTATCATTCCATCAATTATCTACAATCTTTACTCATTTCAATATTGCTGAAGTATGTAACGGTGCATTACTTAAGTTAGGACTTAACTTAAGTGATTATATTGTATTAGGTATTTGTATATTACTTATGTGGTTAGTAAGTTATATAGAAAGAGATGAAGTTACTTCTATTAGAGATGTGCTTTGTCAAAAAAATGTTGTCATTAAATTTTTAGTTGTATACTTGTTGATATTTGCGATTATTATATTTGGAGCTTATGGTGTTGGATTTGATGCAAGTTCATTCATCTATAACCAATTCTAGGAGGACCCAATGAAGAAGAAAGTAATCTTAGTAATTGTAAGTATATGTATTATTGTAGGTACATTCTTTGGCTTACAAGCAGTATTTCAACCAAAATATCAAACAAGTATATTTGAAGGTAACTTTACAGAAAGTTATTATCAATCAAATTATGACCATGATGTCATGGTCATAGGTGATTGTGAGGTATATGAAAATATATCACCAATCACAATGTATGAAGATTATGGATTAACATCATATATAAGAGGAAATGCGCAACAATTAACTTGGCAATCTTATTATATGTTAAAAGATGCATTACTTCATGAAACACCACAAGTTGTTGTATATAGTGTAACAGCTTTAAGACATGGATCACCAATGAGCGAAGCATATAACCGTATGACATTAGATGGTATGAAATGGTCTAGTGTTAAATGGGATGCAATCAATGCAAGTAAAACAGAAGGTGAGTCTACATGGGATTATTTATTCCCATTACTTAGATATCATTCTAGATGGAGTGAATTATCATCAGATGATATTACTTATACATTTGGTAGTAAGAAACAAACAAACTTTAATGGTTATTTAATGAAATCAGGTGTGGAAGCATATAAAGGATTTGCGGATCCTAAATCATTAGCTGATTATACATTACCATCATCCTCTATGTCTTATCTTGATAAGATTAGAGAATTATGTGATGAGAATGGCATTACACTTGTATTAATGAAATCACCTAACCTTAATTCACCATATTGGTATGCTGAATGGGATGAACAAATTGTAAATTATGCAAACAAATATAATTTAACATATTTAAATTGCATAAAACTTGCGGATGAGATTGGAATAGATTATTCTAAAGATACATACAATGGTGGTTACAATTTAAATGTAGATGGTGCTGAAAAAGTAGGTAGTTATCTAGGAAAAGTATTCACAGAAGAATTAAAGATAACTTCTAAGTGCAAAAATGATAATTCTGAAACTTATTGGCAAAATCTAATTGAAGCCTACTATAATACAAAAGATGACCAACAATATGAATTAGAAACATATGGTTATCTAAAGAGTTATGGTGGTACACCAAAAGAAGGAGATTAAAATGAAAAAAGTATTAATGAGTGCATTAGCTTTAATGTTACTAGCTGGATGCGGTTCTAGTAAATCATCATCAAATACAACTTCATCATCTGGATATGTATTTGAAGTAAACGGTACAACAATCGCAATGATGGATACAATGAGTGATGTAGAGGATGCAATTGGTGAACCTTTACAAGATCCTGAAATCGCAAATAGTTGTGCATTTGATGGATATGATGGTACATATGTATATGGAAGCTATTATATTTATACAGCGAAATGTGATAAAACAAATAATGTTGAAAAAGTAAGTGGTATTGATTTAAAAGATGATTCAGTATCAACTAAAGAAGGTATTGCTTTAGGAGATAGTAAAGATAAAGTAGTTGAAGCTTATGGTGATGACTACAAAGACAATAATGGTGAATATGTATATACATCAGGTGATATGACATTATCATTCCAATTCGATTCATCAGATAATGTTTCTAACATTTCATACTACGCTACTGGATTAGCAGATGAATAATTTTAAGATGTCTAGGTAAACTAGACATCTTTTTCTTTATTCAAAATATAAAGTTATGTTAATATTATTATATGGGACAAGTAGAAGATGAAAAAAGAATATTTGTGATCTCTGATTTGCATGGTCAGTTTGTATTATTACAACTCTTATTAGAGAGAATTAATTTTACTGATAATGATGAACTCTATATATTAGGGGATATTATGGATCGTGGGCCTAATAGCATCGATATCTATTATTTTGTGCAAGCCATGGATAACATTCATATGTTGAAGGGAAATCATGAAATCATGATGAAGCAATCCATGCAAGCTGCATTAAAATATAATGATTTAGATTCAGATCGTTCAAACCCATATCGTCTTTGGAAACAAAATGGTGGTAATAAAACAGTAGATTCTATAAGAGAATACCTACAAAAAGAAAATATCCCATATGATGAATATTTTGATTTAAGAAAATATTTTATTAATGAATTAATTGATTTCATTGATAGCTTACCAAGTTATATAGAACTAGATTTCAAAGGAAAACATTATGTCATGGTACATGCTGGGGTAGATCCTGAAGCAGAACTAAAAGATAATGATGAAGAAGTATGTGCATGGATAAGAGAATATTTCTATATGTCTCCCGCAAATCCTGATTACACATATATATTTGGACATACACCATTAACTTATATTAATGAAGATGGTTCATTTGATATTTGGTATGATCCAGAATTCCATAATAAGATAGGTATTGATGGTGGTTTAGCTATGGGAGAAAAAGGCCAACTAAACTGTTTATGCTTAAATGATGGTAGTGTCACTGTCTTAAAGTGGGCAGAGGGGCAGGAGGCAGTAGAATGAGAGCAGCATTTTATTATTTAGTTATATTTATTAATTCAAATAATATTCATGATGTTTATTGGAATGCTGCAACAATCATTCTAAAAAACATAGAGAAGATTTCTGATATGAATATTGTAGAAGTTGCGGATATGTGTTATGTATCTACCGCTACTATTTCTAGATTATGTAGAAAGCTAAATTACGAAAGCTTTATTGATTTCAAAGCGGATGTCATTCGTAGTTTGGAATATGATCGTGATGAAGATCGCTTATTGTATTTTGATGAACAAATTCCTGATATCAATACAGTAAATACTCTTGGAAAAGAAGCATTTAAAAATCACTTCGATAATATACAAAATACATTACAATCTACCTTTGATCATATGGATTATAAGAAATTACTTCAAATTGTAGATATGATGCAAGAATCTAAACGTGTCTATTTCCTGGGAAATTATTTTACACAGTCTTGTGCAAATCAACTCCAAATTGAATTATCTCAACAAGGTAAAGAGTGCTTTGCGTTATATCCTATTTCCCAACAAAAAGAAATTCTTAAACAAATGAAAGAAGGAGATTTGATTATTATTTCTACAATAGCAGGATCAATATTCCGTACAAATCCTGATATAGTAAAAATGGCATGTCGTTCTAAAGCAAAAGTAATCACAATCTCACAAATTATCAAATTTGAACATATGGATAAAGTAGATTTAGTGTTTACAGTAGGAAATGAACGTAACTCACTTGTGGGTAAATTCAGTATTACATATGTTTATGAATTATTAGAACTTATTTATCATGTAAAATATAAAAATCTAAGTAAATAATTACTTAGATTTTTTTGTGGATAATTTTATTAATAAAATTTCATTACTACAGAATATTTTAAATGGGTGATCTGTAGTGCCTTTAACCCCGTTACTTACAATAAGTGTAGCATCCTTTTTAGTATACTTACCATGATTATATGTTTTAAACCCTTCATCTTTAAGTATACCGCCAATCAATGGAATATAAACACTCCCACCTAAACTATGTCCAGATAATTGTAAGGAAACATTATTTGCGTTACTTTTGAAACTATCTGGTTGATGTGTCACATCAATCACAAGTTTGTTTTTATTAAATTCTATAGTTGATATCTTTTCATCATTACTACAAGCAACTAATTCAAAATAAGCATTATTGTAGTAAATAGAACGACTAGTATTATTTAATAATTCTATACCCGCTTCTGTAAAAATACTTTTAACTTCTTTTTTGTTGGAGAGATCTTTATCTCCATATACACAAAACTTACCATAGTCACAATTAATTTTAGATAAAGCTTTAACCACAGCATCTCTAGAAAAGATTTCTTTAGATTCATATAAATCACCACCGAATATAAATAGATCATAATCATGTTGATTTAACTTAGAAATTGCATTTGAAAGATGTTCTATATCATCTTCATCATTTAAATTAACATCAGATAAATAAGCAATCTTAAACCCTTTAAGTTGATCATCTACTAATGAGGAAGAGTAAGTATAAGAAGTAATCTTAATATGTGTTGGTGAAATAAAATAAATATATGACGCTAGTAGCGTTATACAAAGGACGAGAAATAATACAATTACTCGTCCTGATATTTTAAACTTTTTCATTCTTCTTATTCATAATAACTGGAATAATCATAGGATTACGTCTAGTTAAATCATAGAAATAAGGACTTAAAGTATCTCTTATTGTGTTTTTAATTTCACCAAATGTTGTTTTGTTTTTGAGCAACTCCGTTAATTCAACTTCTACTAATCTCTCAGCTTCATGAATTAAATCGCCGCTTTCTTTCATATATACAAAACCTCTACTCATAATAACAGGACTACTTAATAATTTACCTGCTCTTGAATCCATAGAGATTAATACAGATACCATACCATCTTCACTTAATATTTGACGATCTCTCAGTACTGCAGTAGATAACCCTGAAATATCATTACCATCCACATAGATATCATCTACATGAATTCTAGGACCGATAAAACATTCTTCATTTTTCATAATGATTGAATCGCCATTAGATAAAATAAATGCATGATCTAATCTATTACCAACCTCAGCATAACTTAACGCATGTAGTTTTAACATCCTATATTCCCCATGTACCGGGAAGAAATACTTTGGTTTAGTTAGTAAGAACATTAATTTTTGTTCCTCGGATGATGCATGTCCAGAAGTATGTAAATTAGAAATCGCTTCATTAGTAAGTACTCTAGCACCTGCTCTATATAGCTGATTGATAACTCTATTAACAGAAGATTGATTACCAGGAATTGGGTTAGATGAGAATATAACCGTATCACCTTGTTTTAACTTGATTTGTTTATGTGTACCATTTGCGATTCTACTAAGTGCAGCTAATGCTTCACCTTGGGAACCAGTACATAAGATTAATATTTCATTATCAGGTAGATTTCTAGCTTCATCGTTAGTAATAAAGAAACGATCAGGACATTTGATATATCCAAGTTTTCTTGATATCTCGATATTATTATTCATTGATCTACCAAACACTAATATTTTTCTATTGAATTTAACAGCAGCATCGATAATTTGTTGGACACGATGTACATTTGATGCAAATGTTGCAACAATTAATCTTCCTTCAGTTTTTCTAAATTCTTCTTGAACAACTCTGGCAACTTGTTTTTCACTAATAGAGAAGTTAGGGATTTCAGAGTTTGTTGAATCACTTAATAGTAGGGTAACGCCTGTTTCACCCATAAATGACATAATTTGATAGTCAGCAGGGACCCCAACTGGTGTTAAGTCAAATTTGAAATCACCAGTAGAAACAATACGCCCATTAGGTGTATTGATGATAATTCCTAAAGATTCTGGAATAGAGTGGTTGGTATTAAAGAAACCAATATTGAAATACTTCGTACGTACTCTATAATCATGATCAATATGTACTAGATTTGCTTTATGTTCCAAATGGAATTCTTCGAGTTTTCTTTCTATCATCATACAAGCTAAAGGAGAGGCATAGATAAATGGGATATCCACAACTTGTAGTAAGAAAGGAATACCACCAATATGATCTTCATGCCCATGGGTAATAAGTAATCCTTTAATCTTTTTACTATTACGTTTAAGGTAACTATAATCTGGTATAACATAATCGATACCAGGTAATTCTTCTTCAGCAAACTTTACACCTGCATCGATAATGATGAGTTCATCATCGTGTTCGATACAATACATATTTTTACCAATTTCATTTAAACCACCTAGTGCAAATATTTTAGTACCTAGTTCTCTATCTACATTATATTTTTTATTATGTTTTCTACTTTGTGCCATTGTTTTTCCTCCTTTCTTTTCATATTTCTTTTTAGTTATCATTTTACTCAAACAAAAAGAGAATAACAAGGTTATTCTCTAGGATATATTCATTAATATTTCTTACAAGCTGCTACAGCTAAAGCACCAGGTCCAATATGACATGATACACTTAAACTAAGCGGATCACATATTGTGATTGTATTATTTGGGAATGCCTCGCTAACTTGTGTTACTAAATCTTTTGCGGCATCTTGATCTTGGGTATAAGCAACCATGATTTCCCAATTTTCTTCTTTGTCATTATGTGATGCAATATCTGCTTTAACTGCATCAATCATAATAGATTTCGCTTTAGCCATTGTACGTGCTTTTTGAAAACTATCTAACTTTTCACCTTGTATAGATAATACAGGTTTAATTTTAAGTAAGCTACCTAATGCAGCAGCGGCAGGTGTTAACCTTCCACCTTTCTTTAGATAATCCAAAGTGTTTACTGTAATATAAATCGTTGCTTCCATTTTATGTTGCATTAAGAATTCTTGGATTTCTTTACCAGACTTGCCTGCATCTGCTAACTTCTTAGCCAAGAACACATCTTGCTTTTGAGTAACTGATACTCTTTGGTCATCTACTACAAACACTTTTCCTTCGTATTTCTCATCTTGTGATAACATCATAGAAGTTTGACAACTTCCAGATAATCCACTGCTCATAGGAATATGTACTAGTTCATCGAAATCTTTTAATATTTCATCGAACTTTATAGTAACATCACCTGCAGCAGGTTGAGATGTGAATATTTCAGCATTACCAGTTAATTTATTATAGAACTCATCTTGAGTTAAATTGATATCTTCGTAAAATTCTTCACCATTAATTGTAAATGGCATAGGTAATACAAATATACCTAGTTCTTTTGCTTCACTTTGAGTAATTCCCGCATTACTATCAGTTAAAATCGCTACGCTCATTGTATCTTCCTCCTAATAATTGTATTTTACTAATTATTAATGTACAATTCAACTGAAAATATAAGAGGTAACCAAATGAATATCACATATTTTAATAATTATATAGAATCACATTTACCTACAATTATCGAGTCTATACTAATAGTGATAATAGGATGGCAAGTAATTAATATCGTATTATCAATCATTAAGAAAATGATGCTAAAGTCAAAACTAGAAAATATTGTTGTAACATTTGTGAATTCAATTCTAAATATCGCATTTAAGATCATACTAGTGATTATTGCGATATCACATTTAGGGGTGAATACCGCATCACTAGTCACTGTACTTGCGACAGCTGGTGCAGCGGTTGTATTAGGTTTAAAGGATTCATTAAGCGGTATAGCATCAGGTATTATCATATTAGTCACTAAACCTTTTAAACAAGGGGATTATATTAAAGTAAATAATTATGAAGGTTATGTAACTAAGATAGAAATCATGGATACATATTTATTAACAAGATTAAATGAAACCGTTGTGATACCAAACAATCAAGTAACCACAAATACATTAATTAATTACTCAACAAAGGGATTAAGAAAAGTATCATTATCATTTGATGTTCATTATTCATCAGATATTGCACATGTCAAAGAAGTGATTAAAGTAGTTTTAGATCAACATCCTTTAATAGAAAAAAGAGATGACTATTATATAAAAGTAACAGGATATAAAGATTCAAGTATTGAAATAACTATTAAAGTATGGACAGCAGTAGATCACTACTTTAATGTATTAGAGGATTTAACTGAACAAGTAAAAATAGCCTTTGATAAAGAAAATATCCAAATTCCATATAACCAAATGGATATTCATATTATAGAAAACAAGTAAAATTGTATAAAAATTCAAACAAAGCCAAAAAAATAATAAAAATTAGTTCTAAATCCTTATATTTAGGGCTTTTTATATTTAAAAATAGTTTGACATGATTGTATACAATGTTTATAATTTACGCATGACAATATAGTCAGATTTTTGAGAGGAGAAATAAAGATGAAAAAAGTATTAAAAATGTTACTTTGTAGCATGATGGCTCTTTCTCTTGCAGGATGCGGTAGCTCATCAACAGCAGATGACACTTATGTATTCTCAAGTGAATTAGACGTTAAAAACTTAGACTCAGCTGATTCAGACGATGGTATGTCATTTACAGCAATGCATGCTTGTATCGATGGATTAATGGGTGTTGATGAAGATGGTGTTACTTCTCCAGCATTAGCTACTGATGAAGGTACAGTATCAAATGATGGATACACTATTACTTACACATTAAAAGATGATCTTAAATGGTCAAATGGTGATGCTGTAACTGCTAACGATTTCGTATATGCAGCTCACAGAATTTTCGCTAACAACGGAAACTATGCTTACTTATATGGTTCAGAAGGTGCTCACATTGCTGGTGCTGATGATTTAATGGCAAAAATGTCAGAAGAAGATTTCGATGGTTTCTCAGATGCTGATTTAGATACTTTAGGTGTTAAAGCTGTAGACGAAAAAACAGTTGAATATACTTTAACTTTACCTGTATCTTATTTCAACGAATTCTTAGCATTCCCTGCTTTCTACCCAATCAACGAAGCATTCGCTGAAGAACAAGGTGATAGCTATGCTAAGAGTGCTGACACTGTATTATCTAACGGTGCTTATATCATGAAAACTTGGGAAGTTGGTAAACAAGTTACTTATGAAAAGAATGAAGATTACTGGAATGCTGATGCAGTTAAGATGAGCAAATTAGTTCTTAACTTAGTTGTTACTCCAGAAGTTGCTGCTACTTCATTCAAAAACAACGAAACTGATTTCGCTTTAATCAACTCATCATTAGTTGATGAATGGAAAGATAACGAAGCATTCAAATCAATTTCTGAAGGTTACTTATTCTATATCTCAGTTAATACAAAAGTTGAAGCATTAGCTAATAAGAACATTAGAAATGCAATCGCTTATGCAATTGACAGAGAAGATTTATGTGAAAACACATTAAAAGATGGTTCAACTGCTGCTGCTGGTTTCGTTCCAACTGGATTAGCTACTAACTCAGAAGGTAAAGATTTCAGAGCTGATAGTGGTGAATACACTTCTTATGATTTAGATAAAGCTCAAGAATACTTTGATGCTGGTCTTAAAGAATTAGGAAAATCTGAATTAACAATTGAATTATTATATGGTACTGATGAATCTCCAATGGATATCTTCGCTACTTACTTAGAATCTGCATTAAGCAAAATTGATGGCTTAACAATCACAATGAAAGCTACAACTAAACAAGACAGAATCTATAACAAACAAGCTAATGGAGATTACGAAATTTGCTGTACTAGATGGGGACCTGACTATGCTGACCCAACTACTTACTTAAACTTAGCTGTTACTGGAAACTCTAACAACTATGGTAAATATTCATCAGCTACTTATGATAAATTAATGAAAGCTGTTAACTCAGCTACAGATATGACTAAGAGATGGTCAGATATGAAAGAAGCTGAAGCTGTATTAATGGATGACATGTCATTCATCCCAGTATTTGAAAAAGGATCTGCTTCTTTACAAAATACAAAAACTAGCGGATTAGTTGTTAGATCTGTTGGTGTTCCTTACACATTCAACTATGTAACAAAAGGATAATCTCTAAAAAATTCCTATGAGAATTAAAGACACAGTATGGGAATACCAGCCTGTGTCTTTTTTATCAATATGAAAGGGGGACATTTAAGTGAATAAAGACACGCTTAAATATATAGGAAGACGTTTAGTCACAGCATTAGCTACTTTATTTGTAATATGTGTTGTTTTATTCTTAATGGTTCATTATTTACCAGGTTCACCTATTAATAATGAAAAGTTAAGTGCAGCACAACGTGCAGCTATTGAAGCTAAATACGGTCTAGACAAACCTTTAGTAGTACAATTTGTAACTTATGTAAAAAATATGTTAACAGGAGACTTCGGTGTTTCTTATAACATGTATAAAGATATGGAAGTATCTTACTTAGTAGGATCTGCGATTAAATTATCATTCTCTTACGGTATTGCTGCCGTAATATTTGGTACAATTGTAGGAATCTTATTAGGTGTATCTGCTGCATTAAATAGAAATACAATTTGGGATTCTATCGCTACTGGTATTTCAGTTGTTGGGGTATCTATTCCATCATTTGTATTTGCATTCTTATTTTTAATATTATTCTCATCTACATTAAGAATATTACCTTCAACTTATAGTTCGGCAAATCCGATTGTATCTTCAATCTTACCAGTATTTGCGTTATCTATGTCAGTTATCGCTAACGTAGCACGTTTTACAAGAACTGAAATGATTGAAGTTTTAGCTAGTGATTATATGATGTTAGCTAAAGCAAAAGGATTAGACAAAAATACATTAATTTTTAAACATGCTTTACGTAACTCATTAATTCCAGTTATTACTATCTTAGGACCAATCCTAGTTAACTTAATGACAGGAACAATGGTTGTTGAAAAGATTTGTGGTGTACCTGGTTTAGGTAAGTTATTAATTCAAAGTATTCAATCTTCAGATTACAACATTATCTTAGCTTGTTCATTCTTATATGCAGCTATGTATATTGTGATGATCTTAATTATTGATGTCTCTTATGGAATTATTGACCCTAGAATCAGATTAACTAAGAAGAGAGGTGAGTAATCATGGATAAAGAAATAGAATTTTTAGAAAATGATTTTGAATTTGTTGGTGATGCTCACGATATTAATAAAGATGCTGTTGAACCTGCAACACCTGGTTGGAAAGATGCAATAAATAGATTTAAAGCAAATAAAGGTGCTGTTATTGGTTTAGTTGCGATTGTCATTATTGTATTATTAGCATTAATTGCACCATTAGTATCTAAATGGGAACCATATACTGTAGAAACATCTTTACAAAATATTAAACCATTTACTTCAGGACATATCTTTGGTACTGATGCTTATGGACGTGACTTATGGACTCGTCTATGGTTAGGTACTCGTGTATCGTTATTAATTGCTGTTGTAGCAATTTTCATTGATGTTGTTATTGGTATGACATATGGATTAATTTCTGGTTACTTCGGTGGTATTGTTGACTCAGTACTTCAAAGAATTCAAGAAATTATCAACTCAATTCCAACATTAGTTATCTTAACTATTCTATTAATGGTATTAAAAGCAAGTTTAGGTACAATCATCTTAGCATTATCATTTACAGAATGGATTGGTATGAGCCGTATTACTCGTGCCCAAGTATTAAAAGTAAAAGAAGAAGAATATGTATTAGCATCTCGTACATTAGGTGCTGGAAGTTTCTTTATTATTTTCAAAGAAATCCTTCCAAATATCTTTGGACAAATCATTATCATGGTTATGATGTCTATTCCAAATGCAATCTTCTATGAAGCATACTTATCATTCGTAGGTTTAGGTTTACCTATTCCTAAGGCTTCATTAGGAACATTAATCAATGATGGTTATAGTGCATTCTTAGCACATCCATATCAAATGATTATTCCAGTTATCGTATTCTCAATCTTAATGTTAGCATTTAACTTATTCGGAGACGGATTACGTGATGCACTAGATCCTACTATGAAGGAGAGATAGAAAAATGGCAGAAAAAAGAGAAAGAATTTTAAAAGTCAGAGATCTAAATATTTCCTTCAAAATGGATAAAGGAAATGTACACACTATTCGTGGTGTTGATTTAGATTTATATAAAGGTGAAACAATCGCTATTGTTGGTGAATCTGGTTCAGGTAAATCAGTAACTACTAAAGCTATTATGGGATTATTAGCTAAGAATGCGGTTGTAGATAGTGGTTCAATTGAATATCATTGGAATGATGAATATACAGGTGAACCTCAAGAAGTAGATATCTTAAAATTAAGTGAAGATGAAATGCAAACAATCATTCGTGGTAGAAAGATTGCAATGGTATTCCAAGATCCAATGACTTCACTTAATCCTACTATGACAATTGGTAATCAAATTATGGAACCTATGTTCTATCATTACCATCGTACAAAAGAAGAAGCTTATAACAGAGCTGTTGAATTATTAAACTTAGTTGGTATTACTGATGCTGAAGCACGTATGAAACAATATCCTCACCAATTATCTGGTGGTATGAGACAACGTGTGGTTATCGCAATTGCATTATCATGTGATCCATATGTATTAATTTGTGATGAACCTACTACAGCATTAGATGTTACTATTCAAGCTAAGATTCTTGAATTAATTCAAGATATCCAAAAGCAAAAACAATTATCAGTTATTTACATTACTCATGACTTAGGAGTAGTCGCAAAAGTAGCTGATTATGTAAATGTAATGTATGCAGGAAAGATTGTAGAAACTGGTACAGTGAACGAAATCTTCTATGATCCTCGTCATCCATATACTTGGGGATTACTTTCAGCTATGCCTGATCTAGATACAGATGATGCAGAATTATATACAATTCCTGGTACACCACCTAACTTAGCACATAAACCTGCAGGTGATGCATTTGCGCCAAGAAACCAATTCGCATTAAATATTGATTTAAGAGAAGAACCTCCAATGTTTAATGTACCTGGTAGTGATACACATAAATGTGCATCTTGGTTAATGCATGAAAAAGCACCTAAGGTTGAAATGCCTAAAGAATTAAAAACTCGTATTGAAAAGATGAAGAAGGAGGGTAAAAAGTATGTCAAATAATGAACCTATCCTAGTTGTAAAAGATTTAAAACAACACTTCAAAATGTCTCGTAAATATACTGTAAAAGCAGTAGATGGTATTTCTTTTGAAATTAATAAAAGTGAAACATATGGTCTAGTTGGTGAATCTGGTTCAGGTAAATCTACTACAGGTAGAGCAATCATCAGATTATATAAACCAACAGCTGGACAAATCATCTTTAATGGTCAAGATATTAGTGGAAAAATGAGCAAAGAAGCGATTAAGGAATTACGTACAAACATGCAAATGATTTTCCAAGATCCTATGGCTTGTTTAAATCCACGTAAGAAAGTTATTGATATCATTGGTGAAGGATTAGATATTCATCACTTATATGCTACTCAAGAAGAAAGAAACGAAAAAATCTATGAAATGTTAGATATGGTTGGATTATCTAGAGAACATGCTGAAAGATATCCACATCAATTCTCTGGTGGTCAAAGACAACGTGTTGGTATCGCAAGAGCATTAATCATGGAACCAGATCTTGTAATTGCTGATGAAGCAATCTCAGCATTAGACGTTTCTATCCAAGCTCAAGTAGTTAACTTAATGAAGAAGATTCAAAAAGAAAAAGGAAATGCGTTACTATTTATTGCCCATGACTTATCAATGGTAAAATACATCAGTGATAAGATTGGTGTATTACACTTAGGACACTTAGTAGAAACAGGAACTTCTGAAGAAATCTTCAATAATCCTCTTCATCCATATACTAAGAGCTTACTTTCAGCTATTCCACATCCAAATCCAGATGTAGAAAAATCTAGAGTATCTCTAAGCTATAACTATAAAGAAAGTGGATTAGATTACGAAAAAGGTACTGTACATTATGTAACTGATACACATAGCGTATTAGCTACTGACGAAGAATTTGAACAATTCTTAGCACATCAAGATGTAAAATACTAAAAAAATAGCTCACCTGCAGGTAATGCAGGTGAGCTTTGTTTTATTAGTGACCTCTATAAGTATACGGGATATCTTCATCAATGCCTTCTATTTCATCAATAGAATTTTCATTCACTTCAATTCTTCTTCTATATAACGTTATTGTGATTAATCTAGAGAATACCGCATAGATTAATGCCATGCAAGGGACAGCTACAAGTAATCCCATAAAGCCAAATAACTTTCCAAAAACACTTAATCCTAAAATAATATATAAACCAGAAATACCTACTGCTTTTCCTACAACCTTAGGATAAATGAGGTTTGCTTCGGTTTGTTGGATAATCACAAATATAATGATGTAAGCAATAAGCTTATGTGGTGCTAATGCTAAGACAATGACTAAATTAATAAAGAAACTGATATAACATCCGAACATTGGAATTAAGCTACAAAATCCAACGAACACAGCCATTAATTCTGTAAAAGGTAATCCAATAAGTCTAAGTGGAATATAAATCATAATCGCAAATAAAACCATATTTACAAGTTGACCACTAATAAACCCATTAAAGTAATAATTTGCTTCACTACACAAATCAAAGATCGTTGTAGAATGATTTTTCCCAAATAACCATACAGTTAACTTTCTAGCTTGCATTCTATGAATTTCTTTATTTGATAATAAGTATAAACTCATCACAAATGTTAAGATACCTGTAATAAAAACAGATATAAACCCAAAGGATTGAAATAGTATGTTAATACCAGTGCTATTTGTCATTGAAACGATTTTAGTAATATCTACATATTGTGTAATTTCATCTTTTAAATAATAGTTCTTGCTAATATGTAAATTCTTAAGTATTGCATTGATATTTATTGTTAACTCTTCAGCATATTCATCTAAATGAATTAATATAGCGTAGATACTAGAAATAAGTCTTGGCACAATAATATAAGATAAAACTAATATGATAATGATGAGTAAAATCATTGTAAGAGTTAAAGAAATTGTACGAAGTACAGATTTCTTTAAATCAAACTTTTTACTAATTAATTTTTCTATCTTGCTCATTGGAATATTCAACACAAACGCAATCATTAATGCAATAATTAATGGCGTAAAGACGGATAGTATATATTTAAGCCATCCTATAACCGTTGAATAATTAAACAAAGCAAATGTAAGCAATATTGTATAAGTAATATAAATAATAATATTTTTAGAAGTTAAAGATTTCGCTTTTTCTAACATATCAATTCCCCTTTAATTTATAAACATTATAACACTTATAAAAAATATTACTTATATTTTCAAATAAAGAAACAAATGTGTTAAAATATGAGACATCGGAGGAACGATATATGAAAGTAATTGTATTATTTAAAAATGGATTTGAAGAATTAGAAGCATTAGCTCCTGTAGATGTATTAAGAAGGGCAGGGGTAGAAACAATTATGGTAGGAATGGATGCAATGGATGTGACTTCATCACATGGCATTACAATCCATATGGATCAACTTTATAGTGATGATTTATTAAATGCGGATGCTGTAATATTACCAGGTGGACAACCTGGATCTAATAACTTAAGGGATGATGATAGAGTTATTTCGTTATTACAAACATTTAATAAAGAACATAAGTTAATATGTGCTATATGTGCTGCACCGATTGCATTAAATAAAGCAGGATTACTAACAGGTAAGAAGTTTACTTGTTATCCAGGGTGTGAAGAAGGCATTAACGGAGAATACCAAGATGTCTTAGTGTATCAACAAGATAACATCATCACTGCCAGAGGTCCTGCTGCAGGATTGAAATTCGCATATACAATATTAGAATATTTAGGAATAGATTCTTCTACACTTAGTGAAGGAATGCAATATCCATATCTATATAAATAAGAGGTAAATATGAGTAGTAATTCAGTAATAATAAATAAAATGATTATGCATATGTTAGATATAGAACATAATCAAATATTTTATTCAGATGATTTTGTAGAGCTAAACGAAACAAACTTAGACTATTATCATGCTAAGTTAGATAAAACATTATATACACCATTTTCTAAATATATTACTGTAGGTAGTATGCACGAATTATTATTACGTGCAAAAAATATGATAGACAATGAAAATGAGTTTAAAAGACATGCTAAAGAGATTACTCAACAATTATTTGATATATGTAAGAAAATAGAAGACATGCCAAATAGTAATCTTGTTTTTGCGGAGTGTTATAAAGAAGGTGTGCAATATGTTGTCATCATGAAATTAAATTATCGCACAATCCCTATGTCTATTGTACAAGATGGACAAGTAAGAATAAGTACAGGGCAAGTATTACCTTCACTTACTGCAAGAGTTGATGAAGCAATTATCATTAATGTACAAACAAATGAGTTATCATTAATTGAAAAGAAATATACTATTGATGGTAGATTAAATTATTATCTAAACGAACAATATATTAAAGGTGAAGTTCAATTAACTGATAAAGAAAAATACAATACCATGAAGAAGGTTATCAATAAAGTCGATAAAATTTATGCTGTAAATAAAGGTGATTCTATGCCTTTATTAAAACAAGAAATACAAGAGAAATTAGATGTTAAAGCACCAATTAAACCTCTTGAAATTGTTAAGAAAGTATTAGAAAAAGATTATAATGCATCAGAAGAATCAGAAATATTATTAAATGATATGGGCATTGGAGAAGAAGATGTGATTGAACAAATCTCCATTCCTAAAATTGATGAGTGTAAACTAGTATTAGATGAAGATATTGTATTATCACTTCCAATTAATGAATATCTAAATGGGACACATGTACGTAAAACACAAACCGAAGCTGGTACATATAATATTGAAATCAATAATATTAATGAGATTATCGTAAAGTAGAAAGAAAATCTTTCTACTTTTTATATTCAAAAAATAACTAATGCTTTTTTATGTTTATTTAGGTATAATGATTATATATGAACTATGAAAGGGGTATCATAATGGCTCAATTAGATAATTTCTTAATACAAATATTCCATAATGGAAACTGTCTACAAGCTTATAAAGTATTTGGTGCACATGTAGTAAAAGAAGATAATATAGAAGGTGTACGTTTTACAGTATATGCACCTAATGCTAAACAAGTACAAGTTGTAGGTGAATTCAACGATTGGAATGGTGAAAATCATACAATGGAAAAATATAATGATGGAGGCATCTATACATTATTTATTCCAGGATTAAAAGATTATGATATGTACAAATATCGTATCACGACTGCTGCTGATACAGTAATAGATAAAGCAGACCCATATGCATTCTTTAGTGAACTTAGACCAGGTACAGCATCTAAAGTATATAATATTGATGGATATAAATGGTCAGATAGCACATGGATGAAAAACAGAACTAAGAACTTTGATAAACCATTAATCATTTATGAAGCAAACTTAGGTTCTTGGAAAATGAAAAAAGAATTTACAGAGGAAGAAGATGGAGAATTCTATTCATATGAAGAAATGATTGATGAAATCATCCCTTATGTAAAAGAAAATGGTTATACACACTTAGAATTAATGCCATTAAATGAATTCCCATTTGATGGATCTTGGGGATATCAAGCAACTGGTTATTTCAGTGCAACATCTAGATATGGTAATCCAAAACAATTAATGGACTTCATTAACGCATGTCATAAAAACAAAATTGGTGTCATCATGGACTTTGTGCCAGCACACTTTGTAAATGATGCACATGGATTAAAAGAATTTGATGGTGGATATGTATATGAATATCCTGATATCAATAAACGTTATACAGAATGGGGAAGCTGTTACTTTGATTTCGGTAGAGACGAAGTAAGAAGTTTCTTAATGTCAGCTGTACATTTCTGGTTAGAAATGTTCCACTGTGATGGTATGCGTTTCGATGCAATCTCTAACCTAATCTATTGGAAAGCAAATAAAGAATTAGGAATCAACGATGGTGCCATTGAGTTCATGAAGAGATTAAATTCAAAAATCAATGGTGAATTCCCTGGTGTAATGTTAATAGCTGAAGATTCTACAGACTATCCAAACGTCACTAAATCAACAGATATTAACGGTTTAGGATTTGACTATAAATGGGATTTAGGATGGATGAATGATACGCTTGAATATTTCAAGAAAGATCCTATCTATCGTCAATATGATGATGTTCACAATAAGCTTACATTCTCTATGATGTATTTCTATAGTGAAAAATTCATCTTACCATTCTCACATGATGAAGTTGTTCATGGTAAAGCAACTATCTTAAACAAAATGTGGGGCTTAGATGGAGATAAATTTAAACAAACAAGAGCGTTATATGTATACATGTTAACTCATCCAGGTAAGACATTAAACTTCATGGGTAATGAACTTGCTGAATGGAAAGAATGGGATGAAAAGAAAGCATTAGGATGGAATATCTTAGAATATCCTGCTCACGATGCATTCCATAGATTTAGAAAAGATTTAAATAATGTTGTTTTAAAACATCCAGCATTATATGAAAAAGATTATGATCCAACAGGATTTGAATGGTTAGTTGTAGATGATAAACAACAATCAGTATTTGCCTATGCAAGATATGGTAATAGTCCAGATAGTATCGTGGTAACAGTTATGAACTTAATTGGTAACCAACATGAAGGATACAGAGTACCAGTACCTAAAGAAGGTACATATAAAGAATTAATTAATTCTGAACAAGATATCTATGATGGATGTAATTTTGTAAATGGTAAAGCTTTAAAATCAGTTAAAGGACAAGTTGGTAATAAACAAGACTATATCGAAGTTAACTTAGCTCCTTATAGTGCGATGGTTTTCGAATTACATGTCCCAAAGCCTAAAGCTGCTAAAAAAGAACCTGCTAAGAAAGAAGAAGTTAAGCCTGTAAAGAAAGCAGAAGCTAAACCAGCAGTTAAAAAAGCAACTACAAAAAAGGCAGAAACTAAAAAAGCAGAAACAAAACCAGTAGCCAAAAAGACTACAACAAAGAAAACAACTGCTTCAACAAAGAAAGCTGCCGCAAAACCAGCCACAAAAGCTAAAGTGGTTGTGAAAAAATAACAATGATCAAAAAGGGATAAGCAAGGCTTATCTCTTTTAATATACAAAAAAAGAGAAGTGTTGAATATTTAAAAATGTAAGCCGATACATTTTTAAATCAAGCATAAATGACTTGACTATATTTTTTATTTTGGTAGTATGTGATATGTGTGGAAGAACATAGTAAAGGAGAAATTTATATGTTTAAAACAAAAGAAGAATTTAAAAAAGAGTTCTCTAAAAGAGTTGTTGAAACTTACGGTAGAACTGTAGATGAATCACATATTACTGAAAAATTCTTAACATTAGAAACAATGGTAAGAGACTATGCATCAATAAATTGGGCTATGACAAAGTTACAAACTAAACAAAACGGTCATAAACAAGTTCATTATTTCTCAATGGAATTCTTAATTGGTAGATTACTAGTTAATAATATGATGAACTTAGGTATTTATGAAGTGGCTAAAGAAGGTTTAGCTGACTTAAATATTAATATTCATGACTTAGAAGAATTAGAAACAGATGCTGGTTTAGGTAATGGTGGGCTAGGACGTTTAGCTGCATGCTTTATGGACTCATTAGCTTCATTATCATATCCTGCTTATGGACATACTATTCGTTATGAATATGGTTTATTTAAACAAAAAATCGTTGATGGTTACCAAGTAGAAGTACCAGATCGTTGGTTAAAATATGGTAACGGTTGGGAAGTTAGAAAACCAAAACATGCAGTAGATGTTAAATTCTATGGACATGTTGAATGGAATGATGCTCATAAACGTTGGGAAACTGTAGATGCAGAATGCATTAGAGCAGTACCTTATGATATGCCAGTTGTAGGTAATGATACATCTGTAACAGATACTTTAAGATTATGGCATGCTGAATGTTCAGAAAATATTCCAGAACATAAAGATTTTAGACAATATGAACAAGAAGTAAGAGATATTTGTCAAACATTATATCCAGATGATTCTACTCAAGCTGGTAGAACATTAAGATTAAAACAAGAATACTTCTTTGTCGCTGCAGGGTTACATGGTATTGTAAAAGATCATATTAGAACATATGGTGAATTAAAGAATTTCGCAGATAAAAACGTTATTCAATTAAACGATACTCACCCAGTATTAATTATTCCCGAATTAATGAGAATACTAATTGATGAACAATTAATGGAATGGGATGACGCTTGGGAAATCGTAACACATACATGTGCATATACTAACCATACAATCTTAGCTGAAGCATTAGAAAAATGGCCAGTAGATATTATGCGTGCAGTACTTCCAAGAATTTATCAAATCATTGAAGAAATCGATAGAAGATTTACTGAATTTGTAGTAAAAGAAACTAACAATAATCAAGAAATCTTATCAAAAGTTAAGATTATCGCTGATAACCAAATTCATATGGGACGTTTAGCCATTTCTTCAAGCTTTAGTGTAAACGGTGTAGCTGCATTACACTCAAAGATCTTAAAAGAACAAGAAATGAAAGAATTCAGTGATTTATTCCCTGGTAAATTCAACAACAAAACTAACGGTATTACACATAGACGTTGGTTAGCTTATTCAGATCCAGAATTAACTGCATTAATCAATAAAACAATTGGTGATAAATGGATCGCTAAACCTGAAAAATTAGAAGATTTAATGAAATATGTTGATGATGCTGATGTTCAAAAAGAATTCTTAGCTATCAAGCAACAAAGAAAACAAGTATTAGCTGATTACATTGAAAAACACAACAAAGTAAAAGTAGATGTTAATAGTATCTTTGATATTCAAGTTAAGAGATTACATGCTTATAAGAGACAATTATTAAATATCTTACATGTTATCTATTTATATCAAGAAATCAAAAATAATCCTGATTTCAAGATGTATCCAAGAACATTTATCTTTGGTGCAAAAGCTGCTCCAGCTTACTATTTCGCAAAGAAAGTTATTAAGTTAATTAACTCAGTAGCTGATGTTGTAAACAATGATCCAGAAGTTTCTAAATACATTAAAGTTGTATTCTTAGAAAACTATGGTGTTACTTTAGCAGAAAAAATTATGCCAGGTGCTGATGTATCTGAACAAATTTCAACTGCAGGTAAAGAAGCATCAGGAACTGGTAATATGAAGTTCATGATGAATGGTGCAGTTACAATTGGTACTTTAGATGGTGCTAACGTAGAAATGCATGATAGAGTTGGTGATGATAACATCGTCATCTTCGGATTAAAAGACAATGAAATCGTAGATATCAAAAACGCCGGAACATACAATGCGTGGGATTACTACAACAACAATCTTAAGATTAGAAATGTTGTAGATGCATTAGTTGATGGAACATTCTCTTCTAATAAAGAAGAATTCAAGATGATTTATGATGAATTAATGAATAAGAATGATGAATACTTCTTATTTGCAGACTTTGAATCTTACGTTGAAGCACAAGCTAAAATCAACGACATGTATCAAGATAAGAAATTATGGGCACATATGTGTTTAGTTAATATTGCTCAATCTGGTTTCTTCTCATCTGATAGAACGATCGAAGAATATGTAAGAGATATCTGGCATTTAACAAAAGTTAAACCAGGTAAAAGAGTTGAAAACAAAGTAAAAAAATAACCAACAATTCTCGTAGAGGTGTCATGAGACACCTCTACCTTTTTTTATGTTTCTATGGTATACTTTTTAGTGCGTTAATAAGTAAATATAGGAGGCAAATAAATGGAAAGATTAAAGGATAGAATGTATGCTTATGCAACTAAATTTGATGAAATTCATGTGTTCTTAAGTGAAAATTACTATAATGGTGTTTCGCCAACATTCTTTATAAAAGACCATTTTAAAAGCACTTTAATGCCTCTTAATGGTGATGCATTAGAAGAATCATCAATGGAAGGATACAAAGAATATCGCTTTAAAGCTAAATTTAAAGTAGGTAGAGTATATAAGATTTCAGACGCTTATGGTTTAACATGTCATTTAAACTTTGAACGTTTATCATTATGTGAGGACTTTGATAAAAAGTATTATTACCCAGGAAATGATTTAGGACCTACTTATACTAAAAGGAATACGACTTTTAAATTATGGGCACCTACTTCTACGGGTGTGTTATTAAAACTAATCCATGGAGAATCAACTTACATATATGAAATGCAAAGAGATGAAAAGGGCGTTTATTCATATACGGTAAAAGGTGATTTAGAAGGATATGAATATCTTTATTTAGTAAAGATGGTAGAAAATTATCGCATATGTCTAGATCCATATGCTTATAGTTCTACCGCAAATTCGCGCACAAGTATTGTAGTAGATTTAAATAAAGTAAAACCTAAAACATATGAATTACCTAAATTAAAAAAGAAAACTGATGCGATTATTTATGAAACAAGCGTGAGAGATTTCTCATCTCATAAAAACTCTGGCATGGAAAATAAAGGAAAATTCTTAGCTTTTACCGAAACAAATACTAAATCAACTGCTGGCAATTCTACTGGATTAGATTATTTAAAAGAATTAGGAATAACACATGTTCAATTAATGCCTATTAATGATTTTGCGACTGTAGATGAAATGAATACGAAAGTATTATATAACTGGGGTTATGATCCAGCACAATACAATGTCACAGAAGGAAGTTATGTAACTGATCCAGAAGATGGATATAAACGTATTAAAGAATGTCAAATGATGGTCAATAGTCTACATTCAAAAGGTATACGCGTTGTTTTGGATGTTGTATATAATCATATGCATTCTGTTAATAATAACGCTTTAGAATGCAGTGTCCCTTATTATTTCTTTAGAAGGGATGAAGAAGGAAATCTTTCTAATGGCTCTTGGTGTGGAAACGATTTAAATTCAACTGCTAAAATGTGTCAAAAATACATATTAGATATGTGTAAACGTTGGCAAGAGTTATATGGTATAGATGGTTATCGTTTTGATTTAATGGGAATTATTGATCAATCCACAATGAAGAAAATCTATGCTCAAGGAAAGAAGATAGATCCATCATTTATTGTGTATGGTGAAGGTTGGAACATGGGTACAGCCTTAGAAGAAGAAAAACGTACAATTATTGATAATAATGCAATGGTACCAGAAATAGGATTCTTTAATGATTACTTTAGAGATACCATGAGAGGAAATAACTCATGGGAAGATAAAGGGTACATTAGTGGTAATACCTATAAGACAAATGATGCCATTAAGGCAATTTGTAATTATGAGAAGTTTGCCAAAATCACACAATCTATCAATTATATAGAATGTCATGATAACGCAGTAACATATGATAAATTAGGGGTTTCTAATCCTGAAGAATCTCATGAAATAAGAAAGAAAAGACTACAAATGGGTCTTGCGATGGTTATCTTATCTCAAGGTATTCCATTTATTCATAGTGGACAAGAATTCTTTAGAACAAAAAATAGATTAGATAATACTTATAATGCAGGAGATTTCATCAATGGTATTGATTGGGATCTCAGAGATGAAAATAAAGAATATGTTGATTTCGTGAAATTCTTAATTGAATTAAGAAAGAATAACGAAGGATTTAGATATGATAACTATGAAGATATGCAAAAACATATCATCATCAATAACTACAACCATAGAATGGTAGAATATCATGTAAATCAAAAAAATGGTCAATATAAAAACTTTATCATTTATATGAATGCTTCATTAGAAAACATGGAAGTATATGTAGAAGAAGATTATGAACTTTTATGGCATACATCTTCTAAAACTATCAATGATCATCATTTAATGATTGAAGGTGCAGATATCGCAATACTCGCAAGGGGATATTAGTATGAAATTAATTGTAGGATTAGGAAATCCTGGAAAAGAATACGAAAGAACACGTCACAACACAGGATTTATGGTAATGGATGCTTTAGCAGATAAGCTAAATGTATCCATTGATAAATCAAAGTTCAATGGGTTATATACAAAGTGTAAGTATCAAGGTGAAGATATCATCATATTAAAACCACAAACTTATATGAATAATTCTGGAGAATCTATTATTCAATTTATGCATTATTTTAAAATAGATGTAGAGGAACTACTTGTAGTATATGATGATTTAGATTTACCTACAGGTAAGTTAAGACTTAGAGAATCAGGAAGTGCAGGAGGACACAATGGTATTAAATCCATCCTTCAACATGTAGGTACATCTAAATTCAAAAGAATTCGTGTAGGAATTGAAAAAAACCCACTCATTCCTATAGTGGATTATGTATTAGGTAAATTTAGTGGTGATGAAGTTGACTTAATAAATCAAGGTGTAGATCAAGCTGTTAAGGCAATACAACTATACTTAGAAAAAGACTTTAATCACGCTATGAACTTATATAATTAGGAGTGCTATGCAAAGAATTGTAGAATTATTAAAAGACAATTCTGCCTTTAAACAATTATTAAAAAATAAAGGCGATATAACAGTGAATCACACTAACGATGAGGCAATACTTATCGCTAGTGCTTTTTCGCTTTCAAAAAACAACTATACATTTGTGGCTGAAAATAGTTATCACGCTCAAAAACTATACAATATTTTAAAATCATATAATCAAAACGTATTATATTATCCTGTAGATGAATCATTAAGAATAGAAGCACTCGCATATTCTAAAGAACTTCTAGCAGAACGTATCAATACATTATATGCATTAACACAAGATCAACCTCATATATTAATTACGCAAACACACGCATTAATACGTTATCTTCCATCAATTGAACTATTTTCTAAACATCTTATCAATTTGTCTGTTGGGGATATCATTGAACCAAAAGAATTAGCTCAACAGTTAGTACTTAATGGATACAGTTATATTCAAAGAGTAGATGAACCATTCTTTTATTCTAAACGTGGAGGCATTATAGATGTTTATTCTATTCAATACGACCATCCGTTACGTATTGAATTCTTTGATGATGAAATAGAAAGTATTCGTTTCTATGATGAAGAAACCCAACGTTCTCTTGAACAAATTCAAAAAATCACGATATTACCCGCTACAGATCAATTGTATAGTGATAATGAAATAAAAGAAGTTATAGAGAAAATAGAAACATTACAATCAAACACAAACATAGAGGATGCATACAAAGAAACTTTAGATGAAGAAGTAAGTGTCGATATAGAATCAATTAAGAATCATGATTATTCTCCAAGATTATATCAATATATGTCCTTATTTGATTCGTCGACAACACTCATGTCTTATATTGAAAATGATATTTTAATATCACCAAAAAAAGAAGTATTGGAAAGTTCGTTTAATCATTTCAAAGAAGAAACATTCTATTACTTACAAGAACTATCAAGTATAGGAAAAATAGTAAAAGGATTGTCATATTATGAAGATTTATATCCGATATTAAAAAGAATCAATGTCCATTTTATTGATTTTAGAGAAAACGAAAATCAAGCTTATTTTATGACTAGAGAAGTTTCATTACCGTTAAGTAACGAAACACAATTCATTACAGCTATAAAAGATTATCTTACATATAACAAAGTACTGATTTATTTATCAACTCAACATCAAATAGATTTAATGATGAATTTGTTTACAGAGCATGTATTACCGGTACATTTAGTCGCAAATGAACTTACTATCCATGAGGGTATCAATATAACTCTTGGATATTCCTATAAGGGAATAGAGTTTGTAGAAGAAAAAGTTGTTTTATTAACAGAAAAAGAACTCTTTAAGACAAATACACAAAAGAAGACTTATATCAAATACAAAGATGCAAAAATCATCAAAAACTATACTGAATTAGAAGTAGGAGATTATGTAGTCCATGATGTCAATGGTATTGGACAATATATGGGTATTAAAACTAGAATTGTTAACGGACAACATAAAGACTACTTATATATAGCTTACAAAGGAAATGACACCTTATATATTCCTGTAGAAAATTTTAAATTAGTTAGAAAATACGCATCAAGAGATGGGAAGCCACCTAAGATTCATAAATTAGGTGGGACTGAATGGCAAAAACAAAAAGCAAAAGTTAGAAAGAAAGCAGAAGATATTGCGGATGGCTTAATAGAATTATATGCTGCAAGAATGTCTCAAAAAGGATATGTATATCCTGCTGATGACTATATGCAGACAACATTTGAAGAACGTTTTGGCTATGAACTAACACCAGATCAAAAGATTGCAGTAGATGAAATAAAAATAGATATGATGCAAGACAAACCGATGGATCGATTATTATGTGGTGATGTTGGATTTGGGAAAACAGAAGTTGCCCTGCGTGCTGCTTATAAAGCGGTTTTAGCAGGTAAACAAGTTGCATTCTTGTGTCCTACTACGATTCTTTCATCTCAACATTATCGTACAATGATGGATCGTTTTAACGACTTTGCGGTTAATATTCGATTACTGAATCGTTTTACATCCACAAAAGAAAAAAATCAAATCTTAAAAGATGTAAAAGAAGGAAAAGTAGATATTCTTGTGGGAACACATAGAATATTATCTAAGGATATATTATTTAAAGATTTAGGGTTGCTCATTATAGATGAGGAACAAAGATTTGGTGTTAAACAAAAGGAAAAGATAAAAGAGTATCGTCAAACGATAGATGTTTTAACATTAACTGCTACACCAATTCCTAGAACCTTACAAATGTCACTTATGGGAATTAGGGGATTATCTCAGATAGATACACCTCCATTAAATAGACTACCTGTACAAACATATGTAAGTGAAAAGAGTGAATCACTAATAAAACAAGTCATTGAACGAGAACTTGCGAGAGATGGCCAAGTATTCTATTTATATAATAAAACAGAAACAATCGTCTCTGTCGCAAATAATATTCAAAGAATCATTCCAGAAGCTAAAGTAGGTATCGGTCATGGTCAAATGAGTAAAGATGAACTTGAAAAAGTTATGAATGATTTTGTGAATGGTGAATTTAATGTACTGGTTTGTACAACCATTATAGAAACTGGTATCGATATACCTAATGCGAATACGATTATCGTAGAAGATGCTGATCGATTTGGTTTATCACAACTCTATCAGATTAAAGGAAGAGTTGGTAGAAGCGATCGTATTGCATATGCATATTTGTTGTATGCAAAAAATAAACAACTCAATGAAGATGCGACAAAGCGTTTAAAAGCAATTAGAGAATTCACGCAATTAGGAAGTGGCTATAAAATTGCGATGAAAGACTTAGCTATAAGAGGTGCTGGAGATATCTTAGGTGGAGAACAAGCTGGGTTTATTGATACTGTTGGATTTGATATGTTTATGAAAATCCTAGAAGAAGCAATTAATGAAAGAAAGGGGATTGTAGAAGAGAAAGAAGAAGTCCCTACAAAGAACTTATCAGTAGATGGATATATTCCTGAAAACTATGTATCTAGCGATATAGAAAAATTAAATTTATATTCTAGAATCTATGATGCTACAAAACTTTCTCAAATAGATGAATTGAGAAAAGAATTAAAAGACTTCTATGGAACATTACCAAGAGAAATCAATAACATCATATTAAAAAGAGAATATGAAATCTTGTGTCTAGATCATCTTATTTATCAAGTGTTAGATAAACATGATTCACACACAATTTATCTAACTGAAGAGGCATCTTCCATTATTCCAGGTGATCAGTTATTCGAAGCAATGAATCGTTTATTTAAATCACCTAAAATAAAATATACTGAAAGAAAAATAGGGATAGAAGTAACAGAAGAAGAGAACTGGTTATTAAAGACAGTTGAATTACTCTATACAATAAAGAAGCTATGTGCATCATAGCTTCTTTTCTATATAGTCTTCTTTTATTTTCTTTATAATAGCACTCCCATTTGATAAATCATTAATACTTTGTATAAATGATTCATCTCTTATATAACAATCATAATGAACAAACTCATCATAAGTTTGTTCAACTACGGGAATATCATTAGATTTAAGTAGATAATCTAATTTTTTAGAATAACTATAATCAATACGTATATGATATAAACCTACAAGTTCAGTTTCTACAATATCACTCATTTTTAAAGTGTCTGCAACACTTTGAGAATAAGCTCTTGTTAAACCACCAGCACCAAGTTTAATACCCCCAAAATATCTAGTGACAATCGCAAGAACATTAGATAATCCTTGCATCTTTAATACATTCAACATAGGCATACCTGCGGTAGATGATGGTTCACCATCATCTGATGCTTTTTCATATGGTCCTATAATATATGCATAACAATTATGCGATGCATCATCTTTACCATATGTTTGTAGATAATTATCCACAAGTGAAACATCGCTTACTGGAATGAGTGTGCATATAAATTCAGACTTCTTAATAATAGTTGTATGTTGTGTAATTCCTCTAACTGATAACATACAACTATTATAAACAAACTATCGTATTGATAAAAGAATAAATTGAGAATATAATGGGTGAGTGTTTAAAAGAGGTATATATGATAAGGAAACTAAATTGTACAATAGTATCAATATGTTTAATGTTTTGCATGTTATTAACAAGCGTTGTTAATACTAAAGCAGTAAGTTTTTCTACAAGTTGGGAAAATCAAACAATTACTGCAACAGTTGGTCAAATTATAAACATTCCTTTGGATATGGGAGATGCAAGTTCGGTAAATTTTTACACAAGTAATAGCGCAGTATGTATGGTGGATAATAAATATGGTTATTTATTACCTATAGGTGCTGGAAGTTGTACTGTTGAATGTAAAGGGACAGGTGCTGATGGCTCAACTGTATCTAAATATTTTACAGTTAATGTAAATGATAATGTTAACGTTAAAGTTGGATGTGATATCTCAGCTTGGCAAGGAACGATAAGTGTAAATAAATTAAAAAGTATAGGTATGGACTTTGTGATTTTTAGAGCAGGTCATGGTCATACATTAGCCTCTACAACGAATGAACAAGGGATCGATAAGAATTTCTATACATATATTTCACAAGCAAAATCCGCACAAATGCAATATGGCGTATATTGGTATTTAGATTGTAGAACGGTTGAAGAAGCTTATTTAGAAGCGGATATCTTACATAGTGCATTATCAAATGCAGGATGCTATGGAGATGCATTATTTGCATTCCCTATTTATTTGGATATAGAAGCAAATAATGATTGCGATTTAACTTCTATTGCATCCGCTTTTGTCGCAAGATTAAACGGCTATGGTGTCTCAACAGACAAGATTGGTATTTATGCTAATAAGACATATTATGAAAAATATATAAACAATTCATGGTTTTATCAATTTTCTGGTAGGCTTTGGTATGCTAGATATAATTGGGCATCTTTATCTGGAGGTGTAGGTAATAATCCATCATTCACATGGGGGTATGCAAATGATGCTTCAAATCCTACGTTCACAGTATACGCAAAGATGTGGCAAGTTGGAAGTAGCTGTCAAGTACCATATAGAGATACTGATACAGAGACAACAGGCAGAAGTTTAGACATGAACTACTATTATTTAGATGAAAATGGATGTGTAGGGCAGCCACAATCAAGCAGTGAGCATCATTTTGTATTATCAAATACTGTAGCTCCTACATGTACATCGAACGGGTATAAAGTATATAGATGTGATCGATGTGGATTAGAATATAGTGCAAATGTTACTGCTGCAATTGGTCATAATTTTGTGACTACAACTTCAGCTAAGATTACTCGTGCTAAAGTTTCTACATGTACTCGTTGTGGAGTAACTTCAACAGGGTCTACTACTACTTCTAAAACAATTTATAAGGGTAATACATATAATGAAGGCGTAAAGGGTACTTGGAAATCTTCTAATAAAAAGGTTGCGACAGTTACTAGTAAAGGAAAGATTACTGCTAAAAAAGCAGGCACATGTACAATAACTGGAAAAGTAAATGGTACTACATACAAATGTAAGATAACTGTTAAAAATAAAACACTTAAAGTAAGTAAAACTTCTGTAACACTCAAATCAAATAAAACAGTTACTGTTACCGCTAAGGCAACTCCAAGTGCTACAGTAAAGTGGTCTTCTAGTAATAAGAAAATCGCAACTGTATCGAATGGTAAAATTAAAGCTAAAAGAAAAGGAAGTTGTACAATCACCGCTAAGGCAAATGGTATAACAAAAAAGATTAAAGTAAAAGTAAAGTAGAGTTTCTCTACTTTACTTTTTTAAAAATTCTTCGATATCATCATATACATCTTTATTACAACTTTCCTGTAATATCACGTGTCTCGTATTTGGATATGTTTTTTGTGTGATGTTGGTAAATCCTAATTTGTTAAATATAGATTTTGTTTTAGATCTACATTTTAGATTTCCTGTACACGTATCATCTTCACCACTCAATAATAGAGTAGGTAAATCTTTTTTTACGTTTTTTATTAAGGATGGTTTACCCATGTTTCGAGTCAAGATAAATAAATCTTTATGTCCACTGACTGTAAAGGGTTGACCGCAGTAGTCATCGTTAATATATGCATCTACATAATCATTATTATAAGCTAACCAATCCCATGAAGTTCTTGGATTTTTAATTGGCTTATTAAATGCACCAATGACTAAATCATCTAAAAGTTTTGAATGATATAAATTACCTTTTAACTTACACATTATCTTAGACAACAAAATTACTATAGATATACCAACAGGAATATTGGTATAACCACTTAGTATCACTTTATCAAATAACTGACTATTTTCTAACAGCACATTTCTAGTAATAATGGTACCCATGGAATGAGAAAAGGCATAGATTGGAAGTGAGTCATAATGCTGTTTGATATATTCAATTATTTTTAATTGATCTTCAATTAAAAGCTTATAACCATCATGATGATCAAAGTAACCTAATACTTTACAATTCTTCCCGTGTCCTCTCATATTGGCACTAATCACGATATATCCTAAACTATTAAAATACTCACAAAAAGGAACATAATAATCTTGGTATTCTTCCATACCATGACTTACTAGAATCACACCCTTTGGTGAGCGGTGTTCAAATATATTCAATTCTAATTTGTAGTTGTCTATGGCGGCTATTTGCATACTTTTCATACACCTATTTTAAACGATATCATTATATATGTTCAATAAAATTATAATATTAATAGTAATATTGATATTAAATCCAATATAACGGTGTTAAAATAGGTGTATAAATCATTCTCGCTTCTAAAAATACCTATAATGTAAGCAAGAGGTGAGAGAAATGAAAGAAATTAATGTTAGAAATGTAAAAAAATATTTATTAGACCAAGCCCTTCAACAAGAAGACATTGATCATATCAGTGGATGTATTAAAAGAAAACAATTAGTCAAGTATTGTGAAACAAGAGAATACTTCTTCTATAAATCATTATCAAGACTGGAAGAAGCTTCAACTTATGTATCATTGGATTATCATCTTACAATGATGAATGAGTTATACGATAATAAAAAGTTTGATGAAGTAAAAAAGGAATTATTTAAAAAATTACTACATCAAAAAATAAACTTATCTGTATTTAAAGTGTTAAATGAATGTAATCAAATGCCACCACTTGTATTAATAGAATACTTACACGAATCTGGAAAGTGCGATTCACTCATGGCTGCAAGATATGCACTATATGTAGATGAACCATATGAAGCAACGCAATACTTAAAACAATTATCTTATTGCGATGATGATATCGTATTAAGATTATTATGTGGCTTCTCTAAAACTTATTATTTAGATTTAATGGCATATTATAAATTAAAGAATACAAAAGTACTACAACTAAGGAGAGCATAAAAAAATGGGTAAAAGAATGTATTACGTATTAAAGATATTACTTGAAAGTAATAATATTATCGCGGCTAAAGACATCCAAATCATATTAGAAGAAAAATATAATGAGCATATCGATATTAAAACAGTTCGCGCTATTATTAATCAAATCAATGATTTCTTTTATGAAATTATTGATGCCACAATGATCACAACTATTCATAAAAGAGGCTATATCATAGAAAATACATTCTTCACAAATGCCCAAATACAATTTTTATTGGATACAATTGCATCTCAATCTGACTTACAATATGATGATAAACAAGAACTTACAGATACATTACTTTCATTTGTGCCTGAACATATTCAAGATGAATTATTATGGGGAGAAGTAAAAGAAGATCATAAAACATTCTCAATATTAAGAAATATACAAACAATCCAAAAAGCAATTCATGAAAATAAAATGATTGTATTTAATTACATCACTTATGATATCGTAGATAATCATTTAGAAGAAATAAACTCTAAAGGAGGTAATGAAACAAATAACCCATATAATTATCTTGTATCGCCATATAAAATTATTAACACAAATAATCACTATTACTTAATCGCATTTAATTCTAAGTACCAAAAACTAGTCAACTACAGAATAGATCGTATGAGAAGAATACTTGTAAAGAGAAGAGTAAGATATGATTTCCCAGAAGATGTGGATTTAGAAAATGAAATCAAAAAAACGATCAACATGTATTCATTATCCAATGAGGTAGCAGACTTAGAATTAGAAATATTTAACCAAAATACATTAAGAGAAGTTGTATCAAGATTTGAAGATCGCCTACCTGCCACAAAGACATATAATGGACATTATCAAGTACGCATTAAAGATGTACAAATAAATGATGGATTAAAAGGGTGGTTACTTATGATGCAAGATCAAATAAAAGTGATATCACCACTATCTCTTGTATCTAGCCAAAAGGAAATGTTAGAAAAAATGATTAACTTATATAAATAGAAAAGAGGAATTAAAAATTCCTCTTTTGACTTTATAATAATTCTATATGATTTTCTTTTGCGATGTTCATTGTTTCTTCATCCCATAAAGAAGCTTGAACTTCTCCGATATGTGCTTTTCTTAAGAAATACATACACAATCTTGATTGTCCAATTCCTCCACCAATTGATAAAGGCAATACGTTGTTTAAAACACCTTGATGGAATGGGAGATTTAATCTTTCTTCACAATTCGCTTTCTTTAATTGTTCAGACAATGCTTTTTCATCTACTCTAATACCCATTGAAGAAATTTCAAAAGCATCATCTAAAATTGGATGATATACAATAATATCTCCGTTTAATGACCAATCATCGTAGTCAGGTGCTCTACCATCATGTTTTACACCTGATTTTAATAAATCGCCAATTTGCATAACACAAACAGCTTTCTTTTCTCTTGCGATTTCTCTTTCTCTTTCCTTAGGAGTTAATGTAGGATATCGATCTTCTAATTCTTGAGTAGTGATGAAAGTAATTTCTTCTGGAAGTATAGATTCACTTAAGTTAGGATAATGTCTAATCATTGTGAATTCTACATCTAATAAAGCATTGTAAATTTTATTTACAATAGATTTGAAGAATTCTTGAGTTCTATCTTCTCTATTAATCACCATTTCCCAATCCCATTGATCTACGTACATAGAGTGAAGATTATCTAATTCTTCATCTCTTCTTATTGCATTCATATCTGTATATAATCCAGTATGTACATCAAAGTTATATCTATGTAATGCATCTCTTTTCCATTTAGCTAAAGAATGAATAATTTCAATGTTTTGGTCTTCTCCAATTTCAGGAGCAGTAAATGAAACAGGTCTTTCAACACCATTTAAATCATCATTTAATCCAGTATTCTTTAATAGAAATAATGGTGCACTTACTCTTGTAAGTCTTAATTCTTCAGCAAGTCTTCTTTGAAAAGTATCTTTAATTGTTTTAATGGCTACTTCAGTATCAATTAAAGATAAGTTTGATTTATACCCTTCAGGTACATAAAATTTACTCATATAT